>Ga0163179_10000301_pt1 | contig 34782 bp, 31 predicted proteins | sample AtlANTMetagenome_FD_109643 | JGI IMG/M metagenome (GOLD analysis project Ga0163179, IMG submission 109643) | Marine eukaryotic phytoplankton communities from the Atlantic Ocean - Atlantic ANT 2 Metagenome | ecosystem: Environmental > Aquatic > Marine > Oceanic | place: North Atlantic Ocean... | reverse complement strand
GACCATATTTCTTTCCTATTCGAACGGCTACTATTTTCATATTTGTGTACCATCTATATCATATAAATGAAATGAATCAGGATCAATCATAATTATATTATCAGTATAATCTTCAACCATAAAGTTACTAAAATGCATATCGTGATGTAAAAATATAATATCATTCATTAAAGAAAACTTAGCTATGTTATTCATTATATCAGGAATAATCATAAATCTTTCTATTGACATTTTGTTTTTTAAAGTTACACCTTTTATTATAGGCATATAAAGTTGTCTTTTACCAACCATCTTAACAACCTCAATTAACCTTGGTTCAAACTTTTGTAATTTTTGATACCACTCTAACCATTCTGTGGAATAATCCCATGATAATGTTTTAACAAAATAATTATCCTCTAGATGATAACTTTTAGTTCTATGTTCATTCCATATTCTTTTTTGTTTACCATTGACATATTCAGCAACATAATCGTCTTTTATGCCGTCATCAAAATCTTCTATTTTTATTTTAGTCATCTTTTTCGTATATAAAATTTGGAGGTTTTGAATTTTTTCTAAATAATCCTATTAAGATATATCTAAGTCTACGAATAATTCTTTTGATATAAATCATAAAAAATATCTCCTATTTTTTGTTGATAGTCGGGATGCGGATGTTGATCATCTTCACTTATAGGTTTCCAGTCTGGTCTTGACATTATATCAGCATTAGTATTATATTTAGTTAATGGAGGCCAATGATGAAAATTGTATTCTCCATTATAAACCAAATCATCTAATTTTTTAAAAGTCTCATTTTTTAATATTAAATTTATTCTACGCGAAACAGCATAACGAATAGATAATGACATTTTTTCAAAAACATTCATTTTACTTCTAGAAATTTCTTTATCATTAAAAATTTTCCACAATCCATTCTGCTGACCTGAATGGGTTTTAGTTGCCTTTTCAATTAGTTCCTCATTATAACTTCCTAGGTGCACCCATTGAGGATCTAAATTTATAGCCGCTAAAGAAATAAATGGTAAATTTTCAGATTTAGTCATGTAATAGGTATCTAATATAGGCTGAAATTCAGTATTAAGAATAAATGTATTCATTTCCTCTAATTCGTTATCACTATAATTTCTTGCTGTCCAAAACATATGACACCAAAATCTTATTGATGTCTCTAGAGCTTTACCATTTTTACTCGCATTGACATTATCATACTCTCTTTTTGTTAAATTTTTGTATACAGGAGTATCATCTATTCTTATACAGTTTAAAAGATGTATTAAAGAATCATGATCGGATTGAAACCAATCGGTATAAAATCTAATTATTTTATTTATTTCATTGGGATAATATATTGATATCATTCTAAAAGCCAATTGTCCTTGGCTTTGATTCATCATAGTTCTTTTATCTTTATCAAACATTGCGGGATTACGTTGCATAAGTTCTCCCGCAATATAAACTGCTCTAATAAAATCATAAGGGTTTACGTGTTCATTCCAGTGATCATCTCTACCAGCACTAGTCCATAAATGCATTAATACTTTAGGCCGAGATATTAAAATTTGTTCTAAAGATGTTCGATGCATTCTACCATTAGACGCACCACTTTTTGCTAAATTAATATTTTTAATTCCCATTTTTTTAGAAACATAGTCTGGCCACATTGGCCAAACATCAATGGGTATGCCTAATTCTATTTTTTCTTCATCAGTATGCATCCAGTTACCTGATTTTTTTCCAAATCTTTTGTCAGTATAACTACATCCATTTGTTAAAATATACGACATTTATATTTCCTTTCAAAGTCCAGAGCATGTTTCCATGTATCTACAATAGGCTGTCCCTTTATATTTAATGAGGTATTTAATAACATTGGACATTTTGTTTTTTCATACCATTCTTCTAATATAGGTCTTATAATACTTTTACAATCTTTTTTAACTACTTGAACCCTGGAAGTTCCGTCAACATGTGTTACTCCTTCAACATCATGTAGCGCCCTCGAGACATATTGCATATAACTGTTTTTTGGTCCTTCGAAGTATTCATCAGCAAATTCTTCCAGGATTGCAGGTCCAAATGGTCGAAACTCTTGTCGTTTTTTAATTTTATTAATAGTTGATTTAATACTTCGACGGGGATCTGCAATAAGACTCCGGTTACCCAAAGCACGAGGACCAAACTCAGCACGGCCGTTAGCAACACCGCAATAATAATGGTTAAGCAAGTAATTAACAATTTCTTTAGCATTTATGTTTCTTTTTATATTTGTACCTAAATAGGGATCTATCCAATTTAGTTGGTTATCGTAATAAGCTGCAGCAGCTCCTAAAGATGATCCAGCGTCACCTGGATTAGGCATTATCCACATTTTTTTAAACATAGAATGTATTTTTGTATTAGCTACACAGTTAAGTGCTACACCACCACCATAACAGAGATAATTAGAATAATATTTTGCCTTTAACATTATTTTAATTATCTCTTCTTCTAAGATCTTTTGTGCAGACGTTGCTAAATTAAATTTGTCTCCTACAATATCTATGCCTCTATGATAATCTTTATAAGGATTTAACTTATGTTTAGGTTGACCATACGCAGCCATACACATTGTAATATATTCATCCTCATTTGGTTTTAAATCAATAGCATGTGTAATAGCAGAATAAAATAAACCTAATGATTTTGGATATTTTAAAGACCATTTCTTTTTCTTTTTATACCAAATAGATGCTGTATCCCATTCACCTATAGCATCTATTACAACACATACTGGTTCTTCTTTAAATGGTCTAGTATAATAAGCTGCAGCTGCATGTGACCAATGATGTTTAATATAATAATCATATCGAGGCCATGTTAATGATCTCCAATTTACTCCAGCATAAAACCGTCTTGTGTTTTTCCAAAAAGGTCTTTCATAAAATACAGTTGTTCCTTCTAATTTAAAATTTTTATATAAATTTTTATCATTCTTTATTCTTGTATGTCTTTCAGAGTGACTAGCATAAAGAATTTCACCATCTTTAATTTTTGTTATAGCAGCATCATGAAATCCTTTTGATATGCCGGTAATCATTTTTCATACCATTCTAAAAACTCTGGCCACCACTTCTGCCAATTTTCTACTTTAAGATATTCATCCTCGGCAATTTTAGGGCCATCAAGATATTTTAAATTATTTGAAAATAAACCTTCATCTTTAGATTTTGATGTTAATACATTAATAACACTTGTTGCATTTAAAACCTTATTATTTTCTAAAAATAATTTTTGTTTATTATAATATTGTTCTTTTAACTTGTTAGGAAGATAATATACATTTAATTCCTCTGGTTGAAATAAAGTATTAGAAACAGAGAACTGCATTTTTTTACTACAAAAGTATTCTACAAATTCTTCAAATTCACTTAAATATCCTATATTTAAAATAGAAACGCAAGGGTGAATACTAATATTAAAATTATTTCTATCATGTACTAATGCCCAGTATTCATGTAAATGTTTTTCAGTTAACTTCCAGTTGGAATGGGTTCTTATAATTTCATTTCTTTTACCCCATGCGTCAATAGAAAGACACATATTTAAATCTGTAAATGTATTTAATATTTTTTCAATTTTTTTCCCTGATGCACTACCATTAGTATTAACTTGAATTTTAACATCTGTATGACCTATTTCCTCAAGTCTTTTTAAAATTTTATTAAAGGTTGGAGACATAAAAGGTTCACCACCAGAGAATTTAAAATAATTAAATTCAGGTGCTATTTCATCAAAGTCCTTCCACCATTTTTCATTAAGATTATAATATCGAGGAATATCTATTTTTTTTCTTTCAGGTATTTTATTTAATTCTTCTACTATCTTTGAAGAACTAATTGGAGCACACATTCGACAAGCTTGATTACATATATTACCTATTAATTTTAATTCAAGAAAATATTCTTCGCTTTCTTTTTCCCATTCTAATAATTCTCTTTGTCTTTTTGATACTACGCCTTGTTTTTCTTTTTGTATACATTGATGACAAGCTTCAGATATTTCTGGAATAATTGTAGGATCATCGGATTTAAATCCTTCTCTGACTCTTGCCATATAAGAAGAACTTTCAAAATCTTTTAAAGACATTTTATTGCAATGATGTGGAGCAGGGTTAGATTCACAACACAAAGCATAATAACCCGCCGTATCACTTGATAAAGAAGTAAATGGCAATGGACAATACCAACTCATACTTTACGCCCCATAGGTCTTCTTCCTATGTAATTGAATGATTTACTCTGTTTTAACGCGCGTACAAGGCGCATGTATTGTCCCCTTATAGTATTGTAGTCGTGGAACATCCATACCGCATAATACTGAAATATATTAGAAGCATAAAAGAAAACTCTTTTACCTTTTATTTCTTTTACTAACCATTTAAAATCATTATTAATTAAATCACACAAAATATATTCATGATTACTCTCTGCGAGCTTATCTTGCATTTTTAATATTTTTTCATCAGTAACAACCGATTCATTAAAACCTATACTTTTAAATTGATTAGGGGTACGACCGGCTGAGAAGATATAATCTTCATATCCTGGTAATTCTTTAAATGAATCCATATACATTAAAAGATCTTTACCTACTAGTCCTATATCTATTATTCTTTTTTTAGTATCTAACAACACTTGATCGTAATCATATATAAAAACTTTAGTATCTTTATGACCTATAGTATCATGCAAATACTCTGCCAATATACCAGATGTTGGACAAACAATCACGTCATATTTTTGTTTTAAATGAATAGGTATTTGTTCATTATTTTCAAAATAAAATCTTTTCTTTTTTCTAGTTAATATTTCTCTTATTATAATAGAACTAGTAGAATGATATCCTTCTAAAGGATGTTCTATTTGATTTTTTATATAGTCATATAATATTTGTTCATGTTTATCATAGTCTCTATCAGGATAAGTATACCACTTTTGTGCTCTTTGGGCAACGGTAAAATTATTAATTTTAGGTAACCCTTGCACTTCTATCCATAATGGTGTATAATCATCATGTATGTTTTCATAACCTCTTATATAATTACCGCCTAGTTTTTTAAGGTTTTGTCCATTCCATTGGGTTAAATCTATTTCTAAATGTTGAGTATGTATAGTAGCTTCTTTATCAGGTACGGCTAATATATGAGCTCTCATAAATTGACCTGATTGACAGAATTCATAAAAATTTTGTACGGGAGTTTTTACTTCTTTTTGATTACCAAATCCAGATAAGACCATTCCGATTTGACATACCATAGCATACTTATGACCTTTTGCTTTGGCTGCATGGAGACCCTCATGCAATTCTTTAGCATAATATACTGCATGGCCTCTACCTGCACCGGTGACGCCTCCTTGTATATTCCAAAATAAAAGTTGAACTAATTTTTCTTTTAACCAAGTCCATGGCAATTTATTATTTTCTAATATAATAAAAGCAAAGTCTTTATACTTAGTTGCTACATTTTTATTAGTTATTAAATCTTGTAATAGATCATCAATTGATTCAAAGTTCGACGGGACCATGTTTATCTTCATAAGCCTTTACAAATAATTCTTTTGTTTTATTTGAAGTGTACCCATGAATAATAAAATGAAACCTATTTTCCTTAGAATTATTAGCAGCTTCATGTTCTACTCCATTATCATAAAAAAATACTTTTCGAGGTTTGAATGGAACCGGATCTAAGGTATCGGTTCTTCTTAAATAACAATTTTTGGGTTGTGTCATACAACAATTAATTGCACCCCAGATATTTCTATTTTTTCTATCCGTATGTGCTTTTATAACACCTCCTGGTTCTAATAACATAAATCTAGCCCGGCGCATAATAGAACAATCAAAATGATCTAATAAGAATTCTTTTGTTCTAGGCGCTACTTCTTCTAACTCAGTCCATCCATACTTAGTATCTTTTTCGTCAATACCATAACCGCTTGGATTCATAGTTCTATAATATTCTGCTCTTTTGCCTGTGCCCCATCCATGCAAAGCACATGACCACCAACCGTGACTATCACCGCCTCTATGTTTTACAAAGTAACCTTCATCATAAACCTGCTTTACTTCTTCTATAGATTCTTTAGGAAATTCAAAAGGAAATTCCAAATAAAATAAATCTTTTTCGGCACACAGTTCTATAACCTTTTTTTGTTTATCATTAATCCCAATTGCCAATTTTTTGTTTCCTTAAATTTCTTTTTTTGCTACAATACATTTTACAGGAATGAGAGGCACAATCTTTACCTAAGTTATTCCATGCTAATGGTACGGTTTTATTTATAAACTCATGTTGAAGCGTATCTACCAGATCATTTTCAATAACATTCATTTCTTCTATATCATATAATCTCATAATACGATCTCTGAACTCTCCTGAAGCAATTAAATAATCTAATGAATTACCCAACCAACAACAAGGAATAAGTCTTCCTGCATTATCTAAATAAAATTCGTTTATTTCTTTTGCTTTACATACAATTTCTTCTTGTTCATCAGAATTTATAAATTTTTCTGCGTCTTGTTTTTTACCAAAATTAGGATCTGCTGTCTCTAAAGTATATGTTTTATCCTGCCAAGTAAAGGTCTTTGTACCATCTTTTCCTTGAGAATGTGCAAACCTAGGTGTATGAATAAAAAATAAATCTTTAAATCCCATTTTCTTAGCTAGTAATTTTGCCTCGTCAACCTGATGTACGTTATGTTTAAATACTAAAAATTGCCAAAAGGCAGTGCCTCCATTGTCTATAAAACCTTGTGCATTTTTCATTACTTTATTAAAATCTACATTTTGTCTATAGATATGATTAGTGTCTGCTAATCCATCTACACCAAAGGTTACTTTAGATTTATTACCATACTTAGCAAACATAGCTCCTAAACGTCCCCAATAATGAGGTGTTTTTAATCCTCCATTAGTAGCTATCTTTATTTGTAATTGAGGCGCATTAGAAAATAGATACTCACATATCTCAAATAGATCTTTGCTGGCAGCAGGATCACCTCTATTACCACACATATTAATAGCTACAAAATTATAGGTATTAAAAAATCTATCGTCAAATATTTTTTTTATATCATTTATAGTTAAAGCAGATGTATTAACATCTTTTCTAAGTCTCATTGTATGAGGAGCTTTGCCATCTACGGTATGTCTACCACACATAGGACAAGCAGCATTACAGTGATTAGTTAATTCAATATGACACCGGACAGGATCTTTAGTAGTATATAAAGACATTTATTTTCCTATTATCATAAATCTTTTCATACCATTATGTAGAGTTTTTTCACCTTTAAATAATATTTTTTTCATACGAACTTGATCTTTTAATTCTTGAATTGAATTAACACAATTGATATGATCATCATATCCAGTCTCATTAGTAGATTGAATAACAAAGATAGGATGTATATTTTCTTCTTTTCTTAAATTACGAAAATAAGGTTTATAGAAAATTTTTCTCATATGAAACATATGTTCAGCTGAAGGGTTAATAATTAAATCAACCGGACCTTGTTCCATTTGTCTATCTTCGAACCCAGATAAAAATAAATTTCTACAACTTGCAATGTATACATTAGCATCTTTGTATCGACGATTAAACTTATAACTTATTGTTTGTGAGTCTTTATCTATATCATAATTACAAATAAACTTTACATATAGGTTATCAAATAATATAGCACATAGATAATGACAATACCACCCACCAATAATAGCTGCATTATTAAATGGTAATTCTAAATTTTCTAATTCTTCTAATATCCATAATTTACTTTGCATTTGAGATGAGGTCATAGAAGCCTCTACTCTTTGAATAGCATAAGGTTTTTCTCTACTTACCTCAGCTGTTGCTCGAGACCAATTAGCTCCAAGACTAGGATAGTATTTTAAATACTGTTTAGGAGGCCATGTATTATCATCACCTTCTATACCAGCCTTTAACATACCTTCCGTAAATTTACTTCCGATTTCTATTAATCTACTTTTAGCTACCATAAATTTTTTAGCTCTTTAATTTGATTCATATGTTCATCTACGCCTTGTGCACTATTATTAAACAAACATACTGTATGATCTTTTCTTAAAATTTTTGTTTCCATATCATTAGGAAATATATTACCCTTATACCAAGAATAAATCAACCCTTTATTAAACCCTTTTAAATAACCTTCTTCTTCTTCGTGTATATTATACCAACATTGATTAAAATAATTATCAATAGTTGAATAAGTAAAGAAAATATATTCATAATGTTTTTCTATATGATTATATAATGGTTTTAATTGACCTCTGTTCCATCTTATAATAGAAGAATTAAGAGGAGTAGATTTTATTTTACCAAAATTCTTTTTACAATTATCGGCATCATTCCACCAACCTCTAACTATCCAAGGTTTATCCATATCAAGTTTAAAAAATTCATCTATTGATTTATGAAAGAAAACATCGAGGTCAAAGAATAAAAATTCATCACCTTTTATTTGTGGGAATAAATCCTCATTAAACATATAACATTTACGATAAGCCCAAAAGTAATTAGTCTCGGGATTATAATAAGGATCCCAAGTTGTAGGTAATTGGATGTCGTAATCGTTTTGAGGATTGTCTGTTAAACAATAAAAATTAAAATCATAAGAACAATGATCTTCGATTTGTTTTTTTAATTTTTCAACGTAGGAGTCATACTTATCACCCCACTTGACACATAATATATTTTTCATATTAACCTATGTTTATATAAGCCACAACCATTTCTTTAAAGGTACTTGATTTTCTAAGTTCAGCTTTTGCTTTTCTATCTTTAGATTCCGCCAGTTTGGGAGTCTCAAAAAGCCTAAGTTTAAATCTAAATAAATCTTCTTCACTCATATCCATACTTTGGTCTATCATTTCAAAGAATAAATCATATTTTTGATCTTTAGCTAAGCCTTTAACATCCATGCCTTCGGCAGCAGCGAGTTTAGCTATTGATTCTTCATATGCTTTTCGTTGTTCTTTTATATTAGCCCATGTGTTAGCATGTAAATCATCTACAGTAACATGCTTTAATAAATTTTGATATTGACTATCCTTAGGATCAACATTAATATAACTAAGTCGAACAGGTTTCTGTTGGCCCTTTTTAATCTTAGTTTTTGTATCCACCCAATATGCTTCAACTGTTCGCTTTTCTTTATCACAAAAATGCGCTGTTAAATATTTATGTCCTTCCATAATTTTCTCCTACCAATTGTAAATTTTCAAATAATGTGTACCGGCTGTTGTTTGAGTACCGTTGGGAAACTCTTGCGCTCGATAATCATTAGTATTCACATAACGTTGTTGATAATTACCTGATCCGTTTAATATAGTATCTACCATACCTGTTCCCAGAACATTCCCAACAGGAGAGTTAAGAGCATAAGTAATTCTATATCCTGTGTCGCTTTGCGCGTTTGACCGTAATTGTTTTTGAAAGAAAGCATCAAGGTCATGATAACCTCCAGGCGTATCATATTCATATAAATCATATGAACCATTCCAGGAATTAATAAATAACGGTCTTTCTGAAGGTTGCGATGTTGATGTAAGAGCATTAAAGTCCATGCGATGTAGATAATAATAAGTTATGTTTGTTGGTTGATCTTGTGTTTCTGGAATAGACCCTGCTGCATAAGCTGCTGTATCAGCTCGAGTATCAGTAAAAATAGGTGTTCCTCCGGGTAAGCCACTCATCTCCACATAACCAGGTCCATTAAAAGAAGAGGTTGATATAGTATATGTACCATATCTAGCAGAACCATCAACTATTCTTGTTAGAGCTGGTCTAATAAATGTATCACGAACATCTGTGGCATCCATTGCTCTTATATCAGAACCGGACCAATAAACAGGCCATCTAGTACTATTAATGTCACTCTGACTACTAACTACAGTTTCTGTTCTCTCAATTTTATCGTGAGTTACTGTGACCGTATACGGCTCAGCTGTAAATGCTTCTGATGGAAAACTAGTAGTAAACGATAGATAGGCACCTGCAGCTTTTCTAGTATCATCTATACCTCCTAGATTACCTCCAGAAGAAACTATAGAAAGAGTGACATTGGGATCATTACCCCAAAGATTATCTGCAATATACTCAACCCAATCGGTTACTTGAGCAGTGGACATTCCCTTTAGTTCTGAACCTGTCCAATATAATGGTTCTCTAACAGCCATAACAACCTCTACTGCGAAGTGCCAATAATTTTCTTAACAACGGTTCCTGAAGAATTAACGATATTAAGCACAGTTGCATTTGCCGAAGTCCCTAGCATAATTCTTCCAGTATTATTAAATGTTACAGATGAACTATCCCATGTCATCCTTGGCATTAATGATCCTCCTGCTACAACTGAAAGTTCAAGTTTACCACATTCAGCACCATTAGTATTATTCCATGCCCAAGAATTAAAGCGAGCATATGTCTGAGTGTTACCGGCGTTATCTAGGCCATTCCATCTAATTTCGCCCTGACTTGTCGCCGCAGATGATGTTGCAGGATTCCATATTTCAATATTAGAGGGTGTATTAGAAGTACCGGTTCTCTTGAATATATGTTCACCCCCAGTAGCGATATATTGTATATCCGCCCCTGAAGTAAGATTAATGTTTCCTGTATCACCCGTTATATTAACTGTACCATTAGTAGCACCCATAGTAATATCACCGTTGGTTGCGGTGATGCCAATAGATGCATTATTTAATTCGGAAATGTTCATCGTAGAAAGAGTCACATTTTCAAAGAAATTTGGTAGTTGAGAAGAGTCTAATCTAAATTTACCATCTGCTGTATCATATGCTAAACCACTATTAGGTTTAATTCCAATCTGAGCAGCTGTTATAATTCTACTAAGTGTGCCTGATTTAGATGCAGCACTATCGTTATGAGCAACCCAATAGTTATTAGTTTCATCCCAGAATAATTTTGCATTATCAAAAGAACCACGATTAATTACCAAACCACCATTTATTGATGGAGATCCTGTATGAGTTGAATTAATAATAATTTCATTATTAGCATAATTATTAGCAGTAATAGTACCGCCAATAGCCAAGTTACCTGTTATATAAGCACTATCTTCAACTTTTAAAGCTTCGGTTAATTTTAATCCTGTAGTAGTATTCCAAGATAATTTAGCATCATCTTCAATTTCACCACTTGTACCTGCTATTAAAACCCTGCCAGCAGTTAAATCAGAAATCTTAGCTGATCCTAATGTTGCGGTATCTGAAATTATATTATCAATATTACCGGTTCCATCGACCCAAAGATCTTTCCATTCTTTTGCACTATCTCCAAGATCAAAAGAATTGTCTACATCTGGAGTTAAATTAGTATTAATATCCGCCGCAAATGAAACTGTATCTGTATCTGCGTCGCCAATAACTAACTTACCACCTATTGTATGATTACCTTCTATCTTAGTATCACCAACGACTCTTAACCCACCACCAATTGCAACATGCCCTGTAAATTCTGCACTATCTCCTGCAACTGAATTTACAAATCTGGGTTTGCCATTGATTATAGATCCTCCAGAAATTACTTCTAGGGGTCCTCTGTTCATCCTTACAGGATAATCTACAAGTAAGCTACCTCTAATTGTTGCACTATCAAATGTTGATAATCCATTTGTATTGAGTGTTCCGTGTGTATCTAAATTACCTTTAATAATATTAGTAGCAGAACTATCTCTTAAAGTCATCTTAGGCGATAACAATTGTGTATTATTAATACTATCTACTCGACCTACTAATTCTTTAATACCACCTACAACCTGTTTAGATGTTGTTGTCAAAGTAGATACGTCACCAACAGAATCAATTAATTGATTATGTCTTAATCGATGAACATTTATATTATCTGTTAAATTTGTATATGGTATCTTTGAATTAGGCATTGGATACTCTCTCTAATATTTTATTCAACATACCTTTGATTCCTGAAACTTCTGTTCGAAGATCTTGTAATTCCTGATCCCTTTTTACCTGTTCCATTCTCTCAGTTGTTTTACGTTTATTTATATTGACTATCATACCTGTTACTTCATCACGTCTAAAGTCAGGAAAGTCTTTTACCTCTTGTAAAGGTCTTGGTTTAAATGCTTTCATCATGATGTAGCTATCGTTCTTAAATTTGTAAATACAGGTGGATATGTTTGCCTAGTTGTGTGCATTGTAATTTTTACTTGATATTCATCAAAGGCATTTAAATTAAATACACTAAAAGCATATTCTCTAAAAGCAGCATAATCATCTGTAGGAGCTATATCAAAATAACCTAAACCTTTTACTTGCTTATTTGTTTTACTAAAAGCTGTCCAACCCTGTTCTGATAATTTTGTTATATCATCTCCCGCGGCTTTTGTTCTCCAGTATATATTAAAGTCTGCACCCTTTGGTCTTACAGCATCCATATAAACAACTATCGAGGTCGCTGCTGTTTCTAATTTATATGGTATAGTCATATGTTGCGCGGCTGCTGTGCCACCATCTGCCTCAGTATCTGCTATGTAAGGGGTTGTTACTAGATTGTTTCTTTGAGGTGTAACCGCTGATGCAGCATAATCAACCATTACTGTTTCACATCCTAGATATGCAGTATTAACATTAAAATGTGGTGCAACATTAGGATCATCCGTCCACATACTTACTGTAAGTTTACCAGAAGGATTACCACTTAATCTTAATGTCTCATTTTCTGTAGTAGCAATCAAATGTGGGTTTTTCAATCGACCTGTTTTAAAAGGTGTTAATCTTATATCCGAAGTAGTTGAATAAGCTGTTTCGCCACCCGCTAATGATTTACTAGTAGTAAGATCTATTTTAGCCATTAGGGCTGTTTTCTTTGGTGTAACATTAGCCATACTAAGACGTATTTGATCTATAGCATAGTTCTCTGTAGCCATTAAACCAGTACCACCGGCTCTAAGATTTGCTGTGGCAGCTGAATCCATATTAAAAGTATATCCAAATGCATCTACACCTGTTAATACTCTTTCACCTAATATACTTCTACCCATTACACCATTAATAGTTGAGCTACTGTCAAAACTATTAACACCATCTGAACTTAAAACAACTTTATCGCCTGGTTGAAACCCATGAACAGGATGTCGTACTTTTACTGATTGACTCGCAGCTGTAAAGGTTAAGGGATCAAATGCATAATGACTAAGTCCATCTCTAACTGTAGATTCTGTTAATTTTTTAGGTCCGGGATTATTAGCATAACAAACAGCTGTCGCCGCCGTAGCCGTAGTAAATTGTGCTTTATATATTTTAAAAGTAACGTCTTTACTATTATCTGCTTCCCAAGATGTTCCATTAGAGGAACTATAATATGCACCCATTTCGGTTGAGGAATTAAAAGTATAAAATGCTTCAGTGCTTCCATATAGATAATCTAAATTTCTAGCAACATACATTTGATATTGTCCCGCAGGAGCAGAAGTATATATTACAAACGAACATAAGGTATTGCTAGGCACGTGTATTGGATGTTTGAATTCAAATTTATATTCACGAGCGGCAGAAAAAGTATTACCTGCATATGTCCCGCCTGGATCTGTCTTTGCTCTAATTTGGGCTGCTGTTGCACTTACTCGTGTTCCAGGAACAAATCTTAATGAAGAAGGAGCACCGCCTTCTGTAGTAGGTCTCATTTCTATTGTGATACCATAATTATCATCTGCTGGTGCTTTAGCAAAAAATATACCTATACCAGTTAAGGTGCTGGATTCATCGACAACAAATGTTTGCCCTGTTGGATTTCTTTGTTCAGCTAACTGAAGTAAACCTGCTTGACTCATATCTATACCTTCATTAAGTTAATAGTTCCGAAACTATTTCGTTATTTTTCTTTTTAAATTTGCCAATGGACCTACATAATGGAATACCAATTGTTAACATTAACCAACCAATTTTATTATCTTTAAATTTTTTAGGTTCCATTTTGTGTGCTATATGTTGAGCCCAAGATTTAGTAAATGGTAAAACCCAAGCGTAAAACCAAAGTTTAGCTAATAAAGAATCTTTTTCTATCCATTCTACCATTGGTAATGCCCAAGTATGATATCCACTTAACACTTCTGGATCAACTAAATTACCAAAAGCTTCGTCCTGTTCCCACACATCTTTATTTAAATAACCTCTTCGATGTAATAAACTACATAACACTGTACCTTCTCCACTAGAAGAATTATCTGCATCGGAATAGTTATCATGTTGCTTAGCCTCATTGTGAGTCTCTGCGACTAATTGACTATTACCAGTCGATGAATTTTTTATCGCTTTTGTGCCATGACCTTCTACTCCTAATGAAGTTGCTCCGTTATTATGAATCATATGCCAACCATGACTTCCGAAAGATATCACCATGATAATTATATGTTCCACCTGTTAAAGCACAGTCCATTTGATACCAACCCATTTCTTTATCCTTACCACCATCATCATTTTTAGTATTGGTTGTATTAGGGGTTGAAGTAGGTGTGTTATTAGTAGTAGGCGCGGGTTCTTGCCATACTTGTTCTGTAGCACTATATTGGTATGCTTCTTGTGTTGTATATGTATAATAATTCTCGTATTGTCCAAATCCTCTAAATGTAGCCGTTCCATATGATTTACATTTAGATTTATCAGGCGTAGATATATCAATAGCCATAAATTTATGACCATCTGTATTTATTGTCCACTGATAATCATTACTACTTTGTAAGTAAAATACACCATTTAATATACCATTAGCATCGGATGTTATTGGAGTACTTGGTGATCCACCATTTGTTGCTCCAGAATATGTTAAACCTCCAGCTGATGGAAATGCGGTAGCGTTAACAAATTGATCTCCAGGTTCCTTTAAAGGTGAACTTCCACTAGCTGATGTGTAATCAGCTTCTGAATAAGAAGTATTAATAAATTGTGTTACTAATTTATTACCAAAGAAAATCCAATGTGGAATATTTGGCCTTAAACCTACAAATTCAAAAAATATAAATTTAGGTCTATGAATTGGTATTGCATCATAACCATGATTAGCTTGGTGGGATACATCCTTGTATCCTGTTTTTTGAACTGTTACGTCTATGTATGGCATTAGGTACCTCTATTCATTGGTGACAACTTCCATTGTACCTGGGACAATTAATGATTCATTTGATTGAGAAGAATAACTTTGATCTACTGATCGTCTCTTTGTAAAATAATCACCTTCTGGTATTAATTCAGCTGCTGCTATATGTTGTGGTGTTTCAAATTGGTTTACATTTTCTATGGTTGTTGCATTATCCTGACTAAAGTTAGCAACTGTTTCTGTATATGTTGGCCATATGGTACTTCCTTTTATGACACAAGTACCAGCTGATGCTGCAGAATCATATGTTACACCAATAGCTCTGTTATACATTTTTGGTGTTACAGCATTTACAAACATTCCTTGATATACTTTAGCTCTATATTCATCATTGAACCAATCGGATTGTAATTTATCTTGAAAATTATCTCCAGTTAATCCTTCTGTTTGTCTAATAGTATTAGCATTGTCTGGATCATATACTTCTAATTTAGCTAAATTTAATTCAGCTGCTGTAAGGGTATACATTCTTTCTAGATGGCCTAGTCTTTTATCTATTCGTCGAATGTCTTCCATTTTATATCCCCTATAATCAGGAGACTGTATCTGCACATCATTTTTATTCATTGTATAAGGATTTAAAGTAAGCTTATGTAATAATAAATCATTAGGATCAATATTCGCTGGCATACCAGGATTTTCCGCAGCTGTACCATAATTGTATACTAATACACCTTCTTGAGACATTGAAATACAATCTACTCTAGGATTCCAATATTTTACGGTACCTGCTGTTAAATTATCTTTATTTCTTGGAATAAGTTCAATTCTAGCAGCACCGCCTGAGAATGTATTATCCGCAGCATTTTTAGCAGGCCTCATATCAATAGCATCAGCTAATCGATATGCACTTCCTGCAGGACTTAAAAATTCCGGAATCTTATCATAGCTTATATTAACATAAGAATTAGGACCAAAGTAACCAGTATTAGTTGACGGACTAGGAGTTGAATGTAAAAAGTATCTATATTGTACGTTTATAGTACCAGCTGGAGCAGAAGCACCAGACTTCAATTTACCTGTTCCTGGACCATAATAATTATCGGTTTGGCCGTTATTAAATGTAAACTTATATGTTATATCCTCACTTGTTGTATCATCGGTTACCTTATGAAATTGATAAACATCATTTTTTGATAACGTAAATTGACCATTACTTAAAGACACACTTGAGTCTGTTTCCCAAGTATATGGACCTCCTGGCCCTAAAGGATCTGGTGTTAAGGTTTTTGTTTTTAATTCTAATGTTCTGGATTCAAAGGTTAATACATGAGCATTGTGTGTTCCAGAAGGCAATGGAGAAAGGGTTGCTTCACCATTTTTATAACCATGTGTTACTGTAACTGGATCTGTTCCTGTAATAGTTAAGTTACTATAAATGTCCCCACTATCCATAACATATAACCATTGTTCAAAATCATCAAAGGCTGATCCTGATGTCGCTGCAATAGTAGAGGCTGCATTACTATGAGCTACTACTTTACCAACTGTTCCTGATACTGTAGATATTTCATTAACTCCATACTTAGGTAATGGAAATAATAAACTGGATCCTAGTTTGTCATAAAGATCAAATCTACCTAAAACCTGTTTTAAGTTAATATAATTAGAAGAATTAATACCTACACTTCTAACATTAGCGAGGTTATATACTGTACCTGAACCATTAGAATCCATTTGTACATCAAATACGTGGGTTCTTAAATCTGCTCCATATCGATCAAGCATTCTAACTTTAGCTGAACCTACAACTGTACCACCCAAGTCTCTAGCATCTTTTAAATTAACAGTACCATAGGTGTCTAATAAACTTGCCATTCCAAAAGAACTATCTAAATTAGAAAGAAAATAAGTACCATAACTAGCACTTACAAATTCATTAGATCTTGTTGTTATATTTTCTCCGGCAAGAATATTATTAGGTTTTCTTACCCTGAAAGGCATTGGATTATCACGGGTTATTTTATTACCTTTAATAAAAGCTGTACCACTTGATACTTCTACAGATAAAAAATCACCGCTAGCACTATCATTTTTAATTGTTAAATTATATTCTCCGCTTGTGCTTTTCTCAATAAAATTACCAGTAATAGCTTCTGTTCGAGCATTAAGAATTGTTGATAGGTTACCTAAAATTTTACTTGTAGTTCTAGCTGTATTTAAAATTTTACCATTTTTTACTTCATACATTGAATAAAATGTTTCACCAGTAACTATTTTATCTTTTGTAGTTAATGTTAATGTAATTTTTAATCTATCAGCACCAGGAGAAGTTAGGTTAGGAGTGGCACCTGAATTATCATATAACGCAACATTATCAGTTGCTGTTATAATTTGTTGAGTGACTTTAAAACCTACTGTTTTAGTGGGCGTAGAACTATATTTGTCTAATACTAATGTTTGTGCTTCTACATTAATTAAATGACCAGCTGCATAAGTATTGAAGGCAGGTACTTCTATAATAGAACCATTGCCAACCGCATCAGCTACATTTTCAATAGTTATATTTCCTAAAGATGAAGACAAGACTGATCCAGCAGCGAATTTTTTAGGTGATGAGGTATCAGTAGCAGCAGATGACCCACCTGTTTTACCGGCTCCCATTCTTACCATAATAACATTTTGAGTTCCATCAGGAATAGTTGCTTTTACAGTAGCATATAAATCTCCATCATTAACTGTAGATCCTACTAATGTTGCATGTCCTGTTGGTAATGAAGTTACTTTAATATAGGTATATGAAAAAGCATCTGAACCTGATGCTAATGTACCCGCATTATTAATAATAGCTCCTTCAGTTAAGATAAATTTTGCTAACCTTTCAACTTCTTTTTGAATTATGGTCTGGCTTTGTGTTAGTTCTCTAGCTTGTAGCGCTTTACCATTATTGAATAATACACGATGATAATGATCACTATCTCGATAATCATCGTTGTATTGTGTTAAAAAAGTTGTTTTGCTTAAATTAGTAGCCATTGGTTACCTCAAAGTTGAATAACTAGTTTCACATCATCAGTACTAGCTGATGTACGCGTTTGTTGTGAAGCGTTATTAATAAAGAATAATTCTCCAGAAAATTTGTTTATGTCTGGTCTAATATTATGTAGATTATCATAATTCCTAACAGTTTTCGTTCCGCCAAGACCTTCTAATGTAATTGTTTCACCACTTCTAAAAGGAGTAAATCCTGATTGTTCATCTTGATGATACCAAATTGTATCACTGTCACAAAAGTCAATCCAGCCCTTGGCATTACTATCACCTGATACTTCTGCATCATTAGAAAAATCATACGAGGCATCTATTACTGCTGTTGTTCTCATTCGACTTAAACACGTGCCTGAGTTACCTATAAATTTTGCTTTTGATGCACTATCAACTAAAGGGTTTTTCCATAAAGCAATTTGCCTATAATCATTTTTTAAGATCCATTTACCACCCACATTTCCTTCTGGTTTAATATGAAACATCATTGCGGTTGATCTTAAATCTTTTATAGGGTTAGCTCCTAATCCATTACTATCATGAGCAAATATAGGAACTATTGATGCATTGGTTCCGCCTGGAGAAGTTATTTTAATAGAAGCTTGATGATAACCTGATCCTAAGAAAGATGTTATATCGGTTGTTCCTGCACTTTCTCCAACCTCAACAGCTGTTAAAACACCAGCTCCTACTATAGGATAACATTTAGCTCCTGATCCATCTCCAATTACTGAAAGAGATGTTGTTGAACTATCATAACCTGTTCCTCCTGTTACAACCCTATAACCTAATATTTGTCCTGGTGTAGATGCATTTTGAACGACGTATTGTGCAAAATAGGCATCAGTCGAAGCAGCTGAATCTATAAATTTAACTGGCATATAATTTGACGTAGAAAAGAAGTTTGTATCAGCTGTAGAAATTGTATACATATATTTCCAAATATATCCATCTGTTTCTTTTGGTAATGTTGTATTAGTATGTGTTGGCTTTACTGTTGATACCTGAATATTACCTGCTGCATCTTTACCCGTTCTAATACATACATAAACATTATTTTCATTGGTTTTTACATAATAAGATGTAGTAGGATGACCTACTGTATTATCATTATACATAGCATATTGAGTATTACTTGTCCAATCTTTGGTTGGTACAACATGAGAAAATGCTTCTATTGCTTTAACAGATTGAACATTATATCTAAATAATTTTTCTGTTCGAGTCGTAACCGTAGGTGTTGTAACGGTATCCGCATTTCCAACAGGATCCCATTGCTGTGATCTTCCTACTGCTATGTAATATTGATTATTAGAATCACCGAGTTTAGTCCCGGTTGCTTCATCAAATAGCTGAGTTAAAAATGTTCTTTTAATATTATCTGTAATAATTGCTGCCATAATTTTTTCCTATTAAGATACTGCGTAACCGTAACCACCAGTTACATACCAATTTGAACCATCCCAAGTTAATGTAGCTGTATCATTTTGTTGTAATGTAACTCCTGTTGAACCTTGACCAAAACTAGTTATGCCCACAACCTGATCTCCTGTACCAGTTTGTCTTATAATAGTAACTGTTATTGGTTCGGACGCTTGACCATCAGGTAAAGTTATTGTTCCTGCATTCCCTGTTAATATAACAAGACTTTTTGTTAATGAAATTGTTCCACCAACAGTTTTAGATTCTGACATGTGACCGTAAAGAGATATATTAACAGCTCTGTCACCCGCGGTTTCAATATCTAAACCAATATTAGTATCAGTTCCTAATAAAGAAATTTTAGGATTAATTCCTGTTCCTTTTCCTTCAACTCTAATTCTATTACGTGAATGTTGAGTTGTAGTAAATGATATAATAGGTAAGCCGGCGGAGTCTGCTATCCATTCCCAGATTCTAGGTCTGTGAACTACATTGTCAGGAGCTAAGGTTTTATTAGTTAATGTTTGAGTATGGGCTTCCATTACTAACGTATCATGACCTGTTAATAATGGTAATACAACATTTCTATCCGCTGCAAGATTACTTGGTACAAAATTATAACTATGTGATGAATCAAAATCTTTTACTTTAAATCTATCAAATATAGCACTATCAAGCATCGGTCTTGTTAATGTTTTATTTGTCATTGTCTGTGTAGCGGAAGTAACTATCACCTCTCCAGTAGCATTAGGGAAATCAATACTTCTTTCTGCGGTTGGATTGACATGACCTAACTTTGTTCTATGAGTAGAACCTATAAAGTCCATACCACTATCTGTAAGAACAGATACACCGGCAGCATTATTCCCAAATAAAGAATATACTTCGGTAAAGTTTTGATTTATTTTATTACCGGCTTGCCTTAACGTATCACCTGTTCCGTCATTCGCTGAGCTGCCAGTATTAATAGTTTGTTTTGCCATATTTTATCTCTTTTTACTTAACATTATTTATACGTGATTAAATTAAGGTCCTGTTGGATAATGAGCAGAATCTGCACTATTTGCTGTAGAATCAAATAATGTTTGATATCTATGCTCATCAAATGTCGGCATTAATGTATCAGCTGAAGAATCCCTATCAAATGTTGCTGACTTACTGCTCTGTACCATTAATGTTAATGGGAATGACATTCCTGAAGAAGTTCCAAATGGAGCATTTGGATGAGTAGTATCATATGTAGTGTATACATCACTATCTACTCTAAATGCATATCTAGGTTTTTCTGGATGTATAATAATAAGTCCTGGTAAATTAGTTACTTTATTAGCGCCAGTAACTGCTTTACCAACTACATGTTCTGGATTAGCAAATTTTGAACTATCAAATCCTGCATTTGTATAATCGGTTTCAATGTTGTGAAATCCATTAATTGTGGAACTTGGATCTATACCATTAGTAGCCACCCAAAAAATAGGTGCTATTGAACTACTTAGATTGATTTGACGAATACCAACGTTAGACCCTCTATAAGGTGCGTCCCCAAACATGGCGCTATATCTTCTAACTGAATTACCAGAATCATTATATCTATAGCTATTATACTGTGATGGATCTCCTGCTACTGTATATGTAATAACATCACTGTCTGACATTCTTAGGGAGTTTGGTGTTACTAGACCACGGATTGAATGCGCTGATGCACTATCAAGAGATATACTCTCAAGATCTTGCATTGTTTTCAATCTATCGGTTCTCATCATACCAACTGTTCCATCACCTTTTTGTAGAAGAGTAAGATCAGTATAACCCAACAGATTCATATTAGCTATAGTTTCTATTTGGAACGTTGATAGAGCAGCTGTTCCTGGTCCTGATTCTCGTAAGCTTTGAACTACATTACCATTAACTAATTCTAAAACTATCTGAGCAGCTAAATGTGCGCCAGCAGGATGTACAAATAATTGATAAGCTGTCTTCCATTGTTCAACAGGTATACTACTTTTTATTAAAATAGACATAACCTGATATAAACCATCATCCGTAATATATTTTTGAGACTCCGGGCCTAATTGTGATGCGGGTTGTTTTATTTGTTGGCCTGAGGTATTGATACTATCTTGATCCCAATTTATAGAAGGTCCTACTCTAAAAATATTTTCTTTAGGATAAATTATTGTTGGATCAACACCATAGAATCCTCTAAAGAATTGTTGAACACTATACTTTGTTCCTTTAGATCTATATAATTGATTAGAGAATTTTAAAGCTTCTCTTTTATTTTGAAACCCACCAAATGTTGCTTGTCCTAATAATAATTCATCTTCAAGATATTTTAATAACTCTTCTGGAACCTGTGTAGCATCTCTACTAGCATAAAGATCATGAATTTGACCTGCAGGATTGCCAGAGGAATCCAAATATTCATAATAAGCTTCAAATAAAGCTTTTAATTTTGGAAATTCAAGATCAAAATATTCAGGTAAGGCATTATTTATTTCAGCCCTTTGAAGATTTAATAATCGTCTATTAAGATCCGATTTAGTTTTATCGTGTTCTATATCCATTAATTTGTAACATCCGTTGCTACAGGTGTTGTTATAGAATTATTAGCATCATAAACAAACCTATCATTTCTATAAGGTGTTAAAGCACTTTGATTAGCTGGCACTGCAGATATTTTAATAAATGATTCGCCTGCCTTTAATGCAGTTGGATTGAAGTATTGTAGTGTAACTGTGCCATCAATTGCATTATATGATCCTATATTATCTACAACTACTATACCACCTGCTTGGGTTAATATTTCTAATGTTGACGAATTTAAACGATTTTTTATTAAACATATTTGATTATTAAATGTAAATTGTGTTGATGTAATAATATATTCATCGTTGTCAGCTGCGGCTATAGCTGCAGGAAATTGTAGTATTTGACTTATTTTATTAACAGCAAGTGTTAATTTATTTACATTATATGTAAAACTATTACTGGATAAGCTATTATTTTGCATGTAAGTAGCTGCATCATTATAAGCTTTTTTAGTTACCATAGAAACTATTTTATCTAATTGAGTAGTTGTTACTGTTCCGGGACTTGTTAATAATGATTTAATAGTTGTTATTAAATCAGGAACGGAAGGTACTATTCTTTGTTGCATTCTAATATTAGCCCGCGAAGATAAAATAGCGGTTGAAGATTCATCTATTAAAGATAACATGTTTGATCGTCTAAAAGATTGATCGAATTTACCTGTATTAGAAGCAAAGTAATTAGCAACTGTAGTATTAACACTAGAAGATATAGCATTAACTGTTAAATCAGTTAATCTTGGATTATATTGAAAGAATGTATCTGCTTCGATAAAGGTTGTAACAGGATCTACAAAACGCAAATTAAAAGATACGACAGCTAATTGTTCGGCTAAATCTAATATAGCAAGCTTAGTAGAGGAAATAGTATCTTGTGTTACAGTATTTTCAAACAATATAGAAACATATACTGCTCCGAATTCTGCTAATACATTATCTTCACCACCCCATGAAATAATATCACTAATTAAATTTGAATAATTTTTTAATATTATAGATGAGTAGTCTTTAGCCGTAACCATTCTATTTTGTGTAGCATAAGAAAAAGGAGCATTTTGTCTTATAGATTCTATACTTTCTTTATCTTTACCACCTACAGAATTTGACCAAGTTGTTATATCTAATGTAGAATTAATAGTTCCTGAATTAAAATTAGACTGAGCTGTAAATGCACTTGCTCCATTAGCTTCTTCACCTTTAACAGATAGATATTGTATTTCAATTTTATTTCCTGCAGATGGAGCAATACCAAATGTTGTCCCATCTCCAAAAGATAATTCAAAATTACCATTAGGTGATTCTTTTAAAATATAAATTGTAGAGTTAGCACTAATACTTGTTGCTTTTATTATGTTTTGATATGTAGTGCTTTGTGATGATGTTGTGCTATTATAAACTTTTACCGTAACCGTTTCTGTATTTAAAGTAGAATCCGGAATAACATAAACAGGATTGTCTTGATATTCACCTACTAAAAATGTTTTTGATTTAAGTGTTCCTTCATGTAAAGGAATTCTATTTAAACCGTCTTTTGTTTTGAATTCATAAAATCCTGTTGTGCTTAATTCTTCTGCTTCATAGGGTTCTATCGTTTGAAAAATATAACTTATATCATCAACAGTAGTATTAAATTTCGTATATGCAGGTAAAGTAACTTTTGTATCTCTACCAGATGCTGCTGAATTAAAAGTAATACGAACCGCAGCAGTAGAAGATGTATCAGAACTTGGAATATAACCTAAACCCTCTGCTAATGATACTGCGGAAGATCTTAATTGAGCTGTAGGTAAAAAGGACTCGTTTAGTGCGAAGTTAGCTATTAGGCCGTTTATATGCGTGTTATACGCGAGTACATCAAGGATATTCGAGAGCCCTGAAGCCTCAAAGTTATAATCTTTAAACTCTTCTTTATTTTCTAAAAAGGTTTTTAGATTACTTTTTATATTATTAAAGTCTAGTGCTGTTGATCTAACTGTTGTAGCCATGTTATCTTAACCTTGAAATTATAGTGGTAAATGTTACTTGTTCGGATGTATTAACAACCTGGAATTCAATTGTTACATTCAAATCATTTCGTTCGTGATTTACTTCTGTCTCTAGCCTTCTCAATTGTGCTCTTGGTTCATATACATTAATAGCATCGATAATCTGATCTCTCAATTCATCTTCAGTATCATCATCTGCTAACTCAAATAACATTGACCGTATATTACCACCAAAGAATGGTTGAAAAGGTTTTTCATAATAATTTGTTTGTATTAAATTTTTAAGGGATTGTACTACAGCAGCCGCATCTTTTTTAATATAAATCTCACCGTTAGGTTTAGCATTAAAAGATAAATCTATATCTCTAAAAACCTTAGATCTACTAGTAATAATAGTACTAGTATTTTGTTTACCATCTTCTGTTGAGAATACTCTAGTCGTTGCCATTTTAGCCCTCTTTAACCATTATTTATGGCTCTCTTGAACCGACTTGAAAACCTTTTTCGGCTAGAACCTGATAAGCCCACGGATAAAACCATAAACTACTTTTAGAAAGGTTATCTCCCCAACATGATTTAGCAGGTCTTATATCGAAGTGTATTGCTTCTGAATGAACGGTTCTACCAAAATAGGTTGCTCCTTCTTTTGTATAAACGCCAATTCCTGTTATACCTTCTTCGCATGCTATACGAATTAATCGAGCTTTATCACCATTATTCATATTTCTAGATCTTATATCAACCGCATTTCCTAATACATGTTGACTTCTATACCCAGCGCCTTTGTTTCTAGTATTAGGATTCTTTGGATCTCTATATCCACTAGTTATAGTTAAAGGTTTACCAAATTTCTTTGCTATTCTTTCTAATTTTTGAACTAATATAGGATTAACTTTTCTATTTATTTTAGGTATTGCCCAAATAAGAAGAGCACCACTATTATTAGTTGAATATGTAACCTCTTTTATAGGTTCTAATTTTTCAGGTAATTTACATTCAACCAATTCACCCTGAGATAATTTATTACCGTTGTATTCGGTACGAACTTCTCTTTTAAATATTCCTGTATAATCAGAACCTAGTTTAGGCATTACTAAAATTAACCTAGCAGTTATCATTGATCTACGTGCTATATCATTTTTTAAACTATCATAAGATAAAATTAATTCTTCAAAGTAAGCTGTGTCTTTTAAATAAGCAGCAATATCAAATAACCTTTCATTTGATTCTTTTCCATAAGGATCTAATGCTTTATAAACAACCGCTCTACCTTGTGTTTTTAAATCCGCAATAGAACCTTTAGCTATGTCTTCATCAGGTCCAGGTCTGTATAATCCTTCTGTAACAGCTAAAGATATTCCCGCAAAATCTGTTTTGTTATCTTTTACTTTCTTTAAAGGTATTGTTTGTAAATATAAGGCTGCAGCTATTTCTTTTCTTTTATTAAGATCTTTTATATGTTTTATATTTGTGGGGTCATTAGTTCCCAAAAACTTTGATAAAGAATATCCAAGACCCAATTGTGTTTTTATTGTTATGTCTTCTTGAACCCATGGATTATATTTTGGTTCAGGTGGGAAAGATCCTATTGTATATCTAGGTATATGAACAACGGCTTGTTCTGGTTTTAAAGCTGAGGAAGTATTACTCGCTATTATTGTACTAGATTCTCCATCTAATACACGACCTATTGTAGGCGGAAGAGCATCATTATATGTTTTATCAATAGTATCTTCTTCTAATAAACTTTTAATAAATTTATTGTTTTTTCTATTATTTGGATTTCTTAATTTGGATCTAGCAGCTTCTGTATCAATATTGATATTAGATACACCTTGATATCTAAAGGTTTTATCTAATGTATTCTTTATAAAATTACCATCATCGATAGCAACATTTCTAATACCACCTTGTAGTTTTGTTAGATACTCAGCAACATTATCAGCAGTAGGTTTAGTAATAGCTGGCGTACCAGCATCGGTTACTGCATAGCCTAATGCAGATCCCTGTGCGTTTTCAGCATAGGTTTGTGAATTAGTAATATCAGCTGTAACGGCTTGTAAAGCGGTTCCTTGTAAAGAACCAGTAAATGTTGGTGATGTAATACCTTCTTCAAACCTTGCTCCATTACCAGAAAATAACATTCCGGTTCCACCTATAGTTCCTGATCCACCCTGAACAGTCATATTATTAGCAGACAATGTCATGTTATCCGTTGAAGCATTTAAATATGTCTTAGCAGTCATATTCATTTTACCACCAGAATATAAAGCTATATCATTTCCAACATTATTTTCCATATCACCTTTTACACTATGTGAGTGATTTCCTAATATAACATCGGTTTGTCTTTCTGTTATAATGTTAGTTAAATTACCTATAATAGTATTTGTTGATCCTTTTGATACCGTTTTTGTCTCAGCTCCATATATTTTCTCGGTTTTATTGCCTCTAGTAGTTATATTAAAATCAAGACAATCTATATTAAATTCACCTTTAACCTTCATAGTAACATTACCATTATAAATTACATTCGCATCGCCTTCAACTAAAGTAACTTGATCACCTCCTGTTACATCTATTCTATTAGTAACAGAGTTAATAGTAACACCGCCATCTGGTCTTAATTCTACACCCGCTCCTGTATTATGATATATTAAAATTCTTTCATTGCCCGGAGTATCATCTATTTCAAAACTATGTCCTGTTACAGATTTTTGAACCTGGTTTAATCCGTAAATAGAATTTACAAAAGTATCTGTTCGAGCATCTTTTAATTCAGTGGCTGCACCAGCTGGTTTTAAATCCGTTCTGCTTTCACCTTTTGCTTCTTTATTAGCATTAGATAAAAACATATAATCTGCTTTAGGATATGTGCCAGAAGGATCCTCAGGTAAATTATTTGTTTTACCTTGACCTAAATTTTTTGTTTGTGATTCAGTAAAATCTGACATTTAAGCTCCCAACGTCGATAATGTTTCTTGATCTAGTGGATCAGAGGATTGTGGATCATATCCCGGAGCATTAATTTTATTTAATCTATTTTTTATTAATCCTGGAATATCTAATGCTTCTGTATTTACATTATATAACCATCCAACATCTCTTGCATTAAAAATTTGTATTCCTGGTTTTGCTTGTATTATTTGATCTAATAATTCTACAAGCTTTTCCGCTTGTTCAGGTTTAACTTTTCGATCCATAGCTGTCTCATCTACATTAATACCAATTAGTATTGAATTTTTATAATGATTATTAGTAATTGTTTTTGTTTTCTTAGCTTCTATTTCTATAGGCCTTCCACGATACGTTACTGCATCAAATCCAATATAAAAGTGTTGATTAATTCCATGGTTGTATTCTTCAATGTATAAACTGTGATATTCCTCAACAGTAGCATTCTTCTTAGGTAAGAACATTATAATAACTTCGGTTACTTCTCTTTCTAAATTAATAACCTCTGATGTTATCTCGGTTCCAATAATAGGTTTTAATACTGTAGAATTAGTAGGAGTATTTTCTTCTCGCCATAAATTTTTTAAAATATCTGTTCTTTCGACAGGTAAATTAGTTATTGTAGTATTTTTTTCTGTAATATTTTCACTTGCTTTATTATTAATTGTCTTTACAATACTGGCTAATTCATCACTATTCTTATCAGAATATTTACTTAATATACTCGCAGCTTTCTCCCATCTCCCATTTTTTTGATATTGTATAATCTTTTTTAATTCCGTTGCAGGTAGATTATTAGCAACACCATTTTTATATAATGCAGGAGATAATTTTACTTCAGCTGCTCTAAATGTTTTTTCAATAAGATCTTCTATTGTTGTATCAAATCCCATTGAAGTTTTTTTCTGTAAATTTAAACTTGTATTACTAATATTTGCGACTGTTGTTTCTGCTAATTTATCCATAGAGTTTTGTATTTGGTAAACATTATTAATAACTTTATCAACATTCTCATCATCATGAGCAAATTGATCCACATTACTTTTCGTAGTAGACTTTACTTCATCTTTAGTTATAGCTGGAACATGAGTATTTAAAACGGTAGCTATAGCTTCTGGCGTTGGGGAAGATATTATAACATCTAAAAATCCATCTGCAACTAATTCTAATTGATTAGTAATTGATTGCATATCAGATTTAGTACCACTAGATGCTACCTTTACTGTTTTATTATTGGCTGTTCTATCTAATTGTAATACACTTAGATCATTATTTTCGGGCGGTTTAGATTCTTTTACACCATTTACAACATCTGTTACAGTGCTAACTATGGTTTTAAAACCTCCTTCAATTGAACCTGTAGTTTTATGTTTATGGTTTACAGAAGCTTCAAAGTTCTTTACAATTTGTTCAATACCGGATTCTCTTGCAAAATCATTTAATGTATTTTTGAGAGAATTCATCTGGCCCGTTAATTTATCTCTATTGCTCATCCTACTGCCTGTGTCTCTGCTTTGTGTGCAGCTGTAACCCTTATTGATTCATAGTAAGCATCATATGCTTGTTGTGCGTAGCTTTGTCGTCTTTTTAATTCTTCCATTGAGTATGCTGCTACTTCATATTTTCTTAAAAAATACCATGTAGCATTAGATTCTATTTCACCACTATCGAAATCTGTAGTTCTTTGTACATCACTCATATGATTCCAAACCTTATGTGCCGGATTAGTTTTCATATCATCAACCAAAAATTCTAATTGTGTAAAAAAATCTTCCCATGGTTTATTTCTTTTCCTAGCAAATGCAGTTAACATTTGCCATCGACCTACTTTAGCATTCCATTGTGCTAACCCATAAGATTGTTCAATAGAAGATATGTTCCTAGCTTCTGGATCTAATGTAGATTCTTGGACTAAATTACCTGTAATACCAGCAGCAGCTCTTTGACTTAATCCTTGCTTTTGTAAAAATTGCATGATAATTATCATTCGAGTTTTAGTATCTGCCTTACCATTATTATATAATGTTTCTAGATCTGGGTCAAGGATAATTCCTTTATTTACATATTCATTAGATAAATCTTGAGATGGATTAGTTTTAGCTATCTCTTCTTTTTGAACACTAGATGGTACTCCTTCATGACCTAAGCTACCTAATACTAAAGGATTTTGTGATCCTTTACCATCTAAAAAAATACCAAATACAAATGCTCCTTCTAATATTTGAGGTATCTTTCCAATACCTGATACACCACCTTCAGTTGTGGGTATCATACATTTAGCATAAGGCAAATCCTCATCTTTAATATCCTTAGAATGTAATCCTATAATTCTAATTTGGCATTTATCAAATAAATTTCCGCTATTATCAGCATTAGCGGCCGCGGCAACACCTTTAACTACTCTAGCTAAAAACCATCTATTACGATCACCATAATAATTTTTCATGCTTGGACACTCCTTTCTGCTAATCTTCCTACTGATATAGCAACGTTATGTCTATTATCTACTAAATTAAATATGTGTCGTTTAGCTAACATAACATAAGTACCTGATCTTTTTTCATCATCCGAAGAAACAGATTCTGCTTCTCCAGGATTACTTTGTAGTAATTGTATTTCTATTTGATGTCCAACAGAGGTTGCAATATTTTTTGCTGAGAATAGTAACCCAGGAACATATATTTCATGAATATTTCTAAACAAATATTTTATAAAATTATTTTTTATAATAGATAATCTTAATGCAACAACATCATTATATAAAGATTGTGTATCTATAAAAGGATTTTCTGAGAATGTAAAATATCTTCGACTATTATAATCCGCCAATGATATATTTTCAGGGCCGTCAGGTGCTTCTCTAAATTCAACATCAACTGGTATTTGCATACCTCTAGGCAATATTTCTCTAGCTACTAAATTTTTAAACTCCGCTTCCATATCAATTCTTTGTTCAAAAAGAACACCTGAATTAACATTTATATGAGAATATTGTGATCCTATAGCACCTGATTGTGCCATTGAAAGTGTTTCTTCTAAATCTTTAGATCTATAATCTGCTATGATTAAAGCTTTTTCTTCGGGAGTTATAGTTCCATTTTTACCTGCTAATGGTGTTGCACCTCTAGAAAATATAAAAGGATGTCCTTTATTAAATGCATCTCGAGATAAAATACTTTCTAAATCTGTTAATATTCTTTCTTCTTGTGTTAATGAACTAAACAAAAAATAAGGCAAACCATTATCTGTAACTAGACTAGTGCTTATATCTTTTGTGGCACCAAAAGGTTCTTTCCATGGAACAATATATCTAAATGAGGTTCCATAAGGTTCTTTCCAATAGTCTTTATATAGTCCTACATTAAGATGATCCTTCAGTATCTTTTCTATGATAGCAGGACCTGTGCCTGTATATGACCTGTTAAACGGCCGTAGAGAGCTAAAAAACGCATGGTTTTCTAAAAGCTGTATGTATAACGTTGTTGAAGTATCTGTTCCTTTAGCTGATTGTTTAAGACTTGTTAACATAAAAGTCTTTTCAATCATACCCGCAGAATTCTCTGATGGGTTTTTAAATACTACATGAAGTCTCTCGGTTCCATTTAACCTAGCTAATCTATATACGTCATTATCATCTTGTAATACTAAAGAACCCGTTAAATAGGGTAAAGCAATACTTTCAAACACATTTATCTCTAATGCAGTAGGAGCATCTACCTCCATACCGGCAAAATGTAAAACGGTTCCTTCTCTAAATCGCTCAGAAAAAAGGGTGACCCTTATAATGTCTATTTGTTCAGCTGACTGAATTTGCATTGGTTATTGTCTCAAAAGTCTTTGATATTCGGAATTTATTTGTCCAGCCACATCAGCTGTAAATATTTTTATAATTCTTAAATTATCGTTTTGAGTCCTTAATCTATCTATGTTTCTAATAGCAGTTTTGCCTGCAATACCTGATGCTGAATTATCTACACCATAACCAACGTCTGTTAAAATAGTCAGGTCTACTGCATCACCGGAAGCATTCTCATAATGATGTATTGCTTGATCCTGATTTGTATTAGCATCAATTCGCATTATTTGAGCAGCTGTTGGATCCCATTGTGTTGTGTCTTCTATATTCCTAACAGAATATAAATCTGTATCACTAGGTAAACTATTAGAAGATAAAGTAGCTGTAGCTGTAGCGGTTACACCATTAGCATTATCTGGACTGCTAATAGTTATTGTAGGAACAGCTGTATAATTATCTCCGCCATTAGTAATCGTAATTGACGTAACAGAACCACTGGTAACAACAGCAGCAGCTTTAGCACCATTACCAGAACCTCCTTTAAATGAAATAGTAGGAATACTTGTATATCCTGAACCTCCATTATTTACAGCTATAGAACGAACCTCTGATAAAGGTTTAACAACAATTTGACCTGTATCAAAATCTTTTGATAATATTCTAGCTTTAAATGGAGGAGCAGAAAATGGTGTTCTGGCACATATATCCCCAACATAAAATTTAGAATGCATGCTTCTATTAGTTTTTAAAACCTTATTAGGATAAAATTTCTTAGATAATGTATGAACCTCAGCTTCGGTTATCGGCCAACCTTGTTGTCTTAATTTATCATTTAGTAAATAAAATGTCCAATAAAATTCTGTTGTTCCATATAGTCGATAAGATAAATTATCAGGTCTTTCGTTATCTTGAATATGATATAATTCATAAAAGGCTAAATCATCTTTATATTGATCTACAACATCAGTATACACAGCTAAATTTTGAAAGGCTGCAACGTCTAATTTATCACCAAAACTATAACCAATAAAAGGAAAATTTCTAAAGAAAGACATATTAATACCCTCCTAGGGCAACATCTCTTTTTGTGAGAGTTCTTATTTCTGTAAATTGAAGATTTAAATCTGTTTCTTGAACTTCACCGTCAGTATGAAATGCCATACCGGTTGGATTATAAACAACATCTACTCCTGTTAAATGACAAGGTAAAATACCCGATGCTACATTTTTTAATTTACCGTCGTTAGTTCTATATCTCATCTTCATATGAAATTGACTTGGATATTTTAATGCCGCTGATACACCTAAATCATTAGTCTGTTCAGGATACAATTCTTCTCTAAAGAATTGAACAATGCTTTTTATAGCTCTAGCTTCTTCTGGAGAAGTAGGAATCATTTTAAATGCAAACCTAAAATTTCTTAAATTAGGTCCTTGCAATACGGATCTACGGTTTGGATTCAATGCAATACCCGTTTGTGTACTAACCGCACCTGCTACACCTGAATTCATTCTCCTTGACAATCTTAGTGCAGCTATCTGCGCCGCTTCTGATTGAAATCCTTTTGAAAATACCTCTCCTAATGATTCAAAAGATTCTTTTATATTAGTCCAAGCAGATCGTAATAACTCTGATCCTGTTTGATTATTTCTAATAGCATTCTCTGCAACATTTCCTAATATGCCCAATTCAATATTTGTATAAGATACTGTATCTTGAAATTGAATAGCTTGTGGTAAATATAATTTACATGTTCTACCTGAACCTATATAATCCGGTAATGGTGGCCTGTCATCCCGTTTCGCGGATGCAGTTGCTTCTGGTTCAACCTTCGAAGAATTTTCAGCTGCGTTTAGTGATCCAGAACCTTGTGATTCATTAAACTTTTTTAAAGTCTCTTGATCATCTGTAAGTAACCTAGCTACCCATTTACCTAAAGGCTTCGGAGCTTCTTGCTTTGCTGTAAATGTAATATACCCACCATAATCATTTTCATTTTCTAATGGATATTTTAATTGACCTCCAGGCGTATCTGCATTATGAAGACGATCATATACTCGAGGCATCGCATTCTTTAACGCGGACATACTTGAAGCTTCAGCATTTCTCCATCTAGCTATTTTTTGAGAGTATGATTCTACTTGGCTCATATTAAATCCTTTAATAAATACAAAAGAGTTGAAAGTATTTATAAGGTAGTTATGGCATATTCTGGTCGATATAAAGTCAAAAACAGATCTAAGTATAAAGGTGATGCTGATGGAGTTGTGTTTAGGTCTCTTTGGGAAGCTAAAGTATTTAATTGGTGTGATACATCTTCTCAAGTAAAGGCTTGGAATTCGGAAGAGGTTGTTATTCCATATTTTTATGAGGTAGATAAAAAGTATCATCGTTATTTTATGGATCTTAAAATAACATATAAAAATAATAAAACTATATTAGTTGAAATTAAACCTGAGAAAGAAACCTCTCCTCCAGACTTTAATGGTAGAAAAACCAAAAAGTATATTACAGAAGGTTTAACTTATGTTAAAAATATGAATAAATGGGCAGCAGCACAAAATTATGCAGCGGATAGAGGTTGGGGTTTTGAAATATGGACCGAAAAACAATTAAAAGCAATGGGTTTATTACCTAATCCTAAGAATGAATTGAGACCTCTACCTAAGTTAAAAAGATTAAAGCCATTTAAATCTAAAAAAACCAGATAAATAAAGACATGGCAAATCTATTTAGAAATTTAGAATTACAAGCTTTTAAAGCAGGAATTAATCCTAGGACAAAGGAGTCTAGAGATTGGTTTCGACAAAAGGCATCAAGGCTTAGACGTTTAAATAGACAAGCTATATTAAAGGACGAAGAATTAATAAAAGGTCCAAAACATATTATTGGTTCTATGCAAATGTTTTTCTATGATCCTAAGCATAAAAAAACATTACCCTATTATGATACTTTTCCTCTTTCTATTATAATGGGTCCTGCAGAAGGTGGTTTTATGGGATTAAATTTACATTATCTTCCACCAACACTTAGAGCTAGGTTCTTGGATGGTTTAATAGATTTGGCAGATAGTAAAACATATGACGATGATACAAAATTTAATATTAGGTATAATATGTTACAAAGATCTGCCAAATTAAAATACTTTAAACCTTGTGTAAAACACTATTTAAGTACAAATGTTAAGAGTAGATTTTCTACTGTGCCAGCGCCAGAATGGGAAATAGCTACATTTCTACCAACAGCACAATGGCAAAAAGCTAGTGCTAATCAAGTATATTCATTATCTCGAAGGATGATTTAATGGTTCAATCAATAGATCAATTCAAAAGTTTAGTAAGTGCTAAGGATGGTGTAGCACGTCCTAATTTATTCAGAATAAAATTTCCGTCATTGCCAGGATCAACAGCTGAAGAATTAAATATTCTTTGTAAAAATGTTACATTACCTGGTAGACAAGTTCTTACTACTGAAAGACGTATAGGAATAAAAACAGAAAAGGTTCCATATGGATTTTCTGTAGGAGATATAAATTTAACATTCCATGTATTAAATGATTATGGTGTTAAAGAATATTTTGAATCTTGGCAAAACCTTGCTGTTAATCAACAATCTCAAGAGGTAGGTTATCAAAGGGGTTACGGTGGTTATGCTAGGCAAGTAGAAATAGAACAATTTAAAAAGGTTACTAAATTACCAAATAGATTTACATCTAGTATATCTAAAAGTTCTAGTTCTTTATTACCAAAGTTATCTGATCTTGATATTGTCCAAAGCTTTTTTGGTATTCAAGATCAAATAAATGATTTAGTAATTTATAGGTGTAAATTAATTGATGCTT
>Ga0163179_10000300_pt1 | contig 34866 bp, 36 predicted proteins | sample AtlANTMetagenome_FD_109643 | JGI IMG/M metagenome (GOLD analysis project Ga0163179, IMG submission 109643) | Marine eukaryotic phytoplankton communities from the Atlantic Ocean - Atlantic ANT 2 Metagenome | ecosystem: Environmental > Aquatic > Marine > Oceanic | place: North Atlantic Ocean... | reverse complement strand
CATCTGCTAAAGAAAAAGCAAGAAAAAAATCGTTTAAGGCTCGTCATGCAAAGAATATTTCTAAAGGAAAAATGTCTGCTGCATATTGGGCTAATAAAACTAAATGGTAGTTAGGAGGAACAATGCCAAAAGTAGGTAACAAAAAATATCCTTATACTGCTAAGGGTAAAGCCGCTGCTGCAAAAGCAAAGAAAAGAAAGAAAAAATAATGGCCACTTACGATAAAGGTGACAGGGTACGAGTTACTGCTACGTTTAGTTCTAATTCTACTGGCACTAATCCAGATGGCGGTGTTGTAACTACTCACCGTAAACCTGATGGTACAGATACAGATGTTTCTGAATCTGCTAGTGGTGGCGGTGTATATGTGGCTGATGTCACATTAGATCAAATAGGTACTCATACAATAAAGTTTGTTGGTTCAGGCTCTGTCGTAGCGGCAGAAGTCATTCAGTTAGAGGTAACAAAGAGCGTATTTGACCATTCATGACTAACGCAAGTAAAGACAGGGGTGAGAAGAATAGGTTACTATTCTTAGAAGCCTTAGATGAAACAGGGGTGATATCAACTTCCTGTGGTATCGCTGGTGTTACTAGGTCAGCATACGAAAAATGGCGGCAACGCATACCTGATTTCGCTGCAAAAGCCGACGCTATACGGGCAGCAGCGTTAGAACGAGAAGGACCAAGAGAGTTTGACGGATCATTTGATTCGTTTCGTAGCGACTTCTTTGATCATCAGTCCCCTTGGTTCCACATGAAAGCCATAGAAGCCTACGAGAACACGCCCCCTGGGGGCATAACCCTTATACTTTGGCCACCTGAACATGGTAAAACTACTCTCGCTGAAGACTATTTCACTTATAAACTAGCGTTAAACCCTGAATTTCGTATCACAGTAGGGTCTGAAGGGCAAGATATGGCCCGTAAAATACTCGGTAGGGTGCGTGGACGTATGGAACCACACGGTCCTTACCCTAAATATGTAGCAAAGTTTGGACCTTTTGTGCCTCAGAACCAGTCTGGTCGTAAAACAGCGCAGGCTTGGGGCGCTGATTACTTCAATGTGTTTAAAAAAGCGTCGCATGATGAGCGCGATTACTCTATGGTCTCTTTAGGTTGGCGTTCTAAAATCGCTGGTACTCGTACCGATCATCTGCATGTGGATGATATTCAGTCAAGAGTTTCTTTAAATCTGACCGAACAAATGTTCGAAGTGTTCCGTCAAGACTGGCTGACACGCCCCGGTGAGAAGGGACGTACCGTTATTAATGGTACTCGTGTGGGTCAAGACGACTTTTATGAGCGTGTAATGGATGAAATAGACGAAGATATATTGAGAGTTATTAGATTCCCTGCAATATTAACTAACGATAAAGGTGACCCTGAACCGTTATGGCCTGAATTTTTTAGCATGGATATGCTTGACCGTATCCGCAGAAAGGTGGGGGAAGAAGCGTGGGCTAGAAACTATATGCAGCAGCCTATGGCTTCATCAGAAGCAACGTTTACTGATGACGCTATTGAGTTGTGTAAGAACCCTTTACGCTCTGTTACTCATCATCCACCAAAAGATTGCACTGTCTATATTGGCTTAGATCCTGCGTTGGGTTCTAATAACTGTATTGTCGCTGCTACTCCGCATGAAGGTAAGTTAAAGATTCTTTTCGTTAGGGAAGATGTAGGGTTTACCCGTAACGAGCAGATACTTGGGGTAGTAGAGGACGCTGTTCAAAGATGTATGGCTAATGGATCTACTGTTTCTGATGTAGTTATTGAAGCAATGGTTTTTCAGAAAGGTTTGTCACGTGATGAGCGTCTGATAGAGATGACTAACAAGTATGGGTTTAGGGTTCGTGAACATTTAACTGGTGTGAACAAATATGATGAGGCTATAGGTGTTCCATCTATGGCGTTGTCGTTTATGCGAGGAGAAATAGAATTACCTTGGGCTGATGATAAACAAACGAGACATCAGATAGGTGAGTTGATTCGTCAGTTGAAGACGTGGCGACCATTAAAGCGAGGAACTCGTTTACGACAGGACCAAGTTATGGCATTATGGTTTATATGGATTTTATGGAGGCAGCGAAAACAGTCGTTTGACGTTGACTCTGGACAATTCAGTTATAAAGCGCTACCGTGGAAAGGTATTCGGACTCCGAGCAAGGTATTTTAAATGGCTTATACATTTGCGGAGATTGCAAGCATCATTCGTCATAGGCAAGATGCACAATCTCCTTTATTGCAACGTATGTTGGAAGTTAAAGAACGTTATAACGGCGATTACGTTATACCCATTCCGTCTATGGACGAAGAACCTGTTCTTCCCCCATTAACTCCCGCTCTTATCTCTGAGAACATTGATGCTGTCGCTCAACGCGCTGCATCAGTTGTTCCGTTTATAGGTTGTCCAGCAATTGACGCTAGTAAAGAACGTGGCAAACGTTCAAGAGAGTATGCTGATATTCGTAAACGTGCGTTGGCTGCTACATGGTATAAGAACAAATATAAAGTTAAAGCCCGTCGCGCTTACCGGCATCTCGCTGGCTATGCGACAGCATGTTTTGTAGTGTACCCAGATTTTGAAATGGGTTGTCCAAAGATAGAAGTACGTGACCCTCTTAACGTTTACCCTGAACCACAGGCTGCCGAAAACTTTGACGTTCCTAGTAACTGTGGATTTATTTACGGTAAGTCTGGTGAGTGGCTACGACAAAACTATCCTAACAGCCGTCAAGAAAATGGTGGCCCTGTTCCTTCCGACGAAAACGGAATGCAAGAACTATGGGATGTAGTTGAATGGATAGACGCTGAACATATTGTTATCGGTATCCTTGGTCCACGCTACACAATACGGACTCATGACTCTTCTATACATTCAAGCAACTTTGAATTATCCCGACATATAAATAAAGCAGGAATGCCGTGTGTTATTACACCCGGCAGAATAACACTTGATCGTATCGCCTCTTCTGTTTCTAACGTAGTGGGCATCGTTGACCTGATGGCAAAGTTTATGGCATTAGAACTTATCGCTCAGGAGAAAGCCATCTTCCCTGACCGATACATTATTGGCCGTTCTGGTCAGGTACCGATGATAGTTGGTGGCGAATGGAAGGATGGTCGGGAAGGCGAAGTTAATGTCTTATTGGATGCGGAAAACATCGGGGAACTTAGATCTTCCCCAGATCAATCAACAAGAGTCGCTATTGACAGACTTGAAAGAAACGCAAGGATCTCAACAGGTACCGTCCCCCAAATCGGTGGGGAATCGTATGGGGCTTTACGCACTGGCCGGGGCATTGACGCTCTCATGGGTGCTGCTATGGATCCCCGTATTCAAGAAATGCAAGAAATCATGGAAGCATATCTTCCCCATTTAAATGAATGCGTGTTTGCTACATACGAAGCGCATTGGGGTAATAAAAAGTTTTCTATGTTTACTGGTTACACAGGAGATTTTGGTCAAGTAGATTTTACACCTAATGACCATTTTGAAACACACGACAATGTTGTTTCTCATTCTATTCCGGGTGCGGATATTCAAGGAACTACTATTCAGTTAGGTCAGTTGCTTGGCATGAAAGGTATTAGTTTAAATACTTTTCGTACTCGTCATCCTTATATTGATGATCCAGAGGCTGAAGGCCGTAGAGTAGATGAGGAACAATTAGAAGAAGCAGTAATGGCTGCGATTCAGCAGCAAGCAGTTTCTGGTCAGTTACCTATTGTGTATTTAGCAAAGATAGAAAAACATAGAAAGAATGGTTTAGATATTTTTGAATCTGTGCAAAAAGCAGATGAAGAAATTCGTGAGGAGCAGGCTGCTATGGCACCTGAACCAATGGAAGGTCAGGCTATGCCTCCTGAAATGGCTCCCGGTTTAGCCGGTGGTCCTGAAGCAATGGGTCCGCAAGGTGGACCTCCACCTGAAATTCCCCCTGAACAAAGTGGCGAGTATTCACCACAGGCTGCTCAAGAGTTATTAAGTGCATTGCGAGCAAGGTAATGCCGAGAAAAAGAAAGACGCAAAAACCTATGACCGCTGGTTTAGAAGCCGGTGCATCATATGGTCAAGTTGGTGAGAACTTAACTTCACAAAATCCTAACGCTGGTGGAATTGCTTTGCCGCAGGACCGAGCCGTTCCCACCCCCGGTTCCCCTGCGCCTGCGCCTTCGGGTGCAGGGCCGGTCCCCCCTTCTGGCGGTTTACCCCCTCAAGGCGGGACTGGCGCACTTCCTTTAGAAGCGGCACAAAATTATACTCCTGATATAACTTCTTTAATGGCTCCCGGCCAAGGGTTTGGTAGGCCTACGCAAAGGTTAGTAAGCCCTGACACAAAATTTCGTTCCGCTGATTTTTTATCTAGAATGGCTTCAGCCACTGGTGATCCTGCTATTGCCGCTGCTGCTCGCCAATTAAAAGCAGGCGCTAATGCAAATATGAACAATCCGGGTATGCGGTTTAATGGCTAAATTTGTAGGTGAAGAAACTGATTACATGCCTATTGGCAGGCAGCAAGGTTATCCAATAAACCCTGTTAATGATCAGTATTTTGGTCAAAGAATGCAGTTGCTTCATCGTGAAGGTGGCAATAGATGGTTTCAGCAAAGTCCAGAATTATTGATGGAATTGGCTACTGGTAATCTTTCTGATGAACAAATGCTTGGTGTTTTTACAACAAGCATTAGTCAAGTTGACGCTAATAATATGAAAGACAACTTTCAACGTTTACCGGATGAAATACAAAGGGCAGAGTTTAGCCAGTTAGCCCCTTCAACACAAGAATTTTTAATTGGTTCTGGTTACAGGCTTCCGCAGATACAAGAACAAAAAGGATTTTGGGATCGGTTTAAACATGGTCCTCAAAGTTATGAATGGTTTGGAAGAAAAGCATGGAACCCTTTAGGGCTTAATGTTATACAGGCTGTTACTGGTGGTGTTAGTTGGGCTGTAGGTACAACTGGACGGGTGCTTTGGGAAACAGCAATTACTCCTTATGAAAGATTAGCGGCTCCTGCATATCGTACTGTTAACGCTGTTTGGGCAGATACTGTACGAAATGGTTTTGGTAAATACACTAACCCTTCTGCTTGGAAAGAAGCGTGGGATAATTCTTGGGATCGTGAAGATTCTTTTCATTTGTATGCTCTTGATGAAGTTAGAGAATCGTTAGGTGATGAAGAGTTGCGTCGTATGCGGCTCTTTATGTCAGGTGGCGCTAACAGTGTGTATGAAGATTTTGTTTCTCAAGGTTTAACGAACGAGGAAGCAACACAAGAATATTATAATTGGTATTCAAAACTTGGAGATCCTGAATATAATCAGGCTTTTGATACTTTAGGTTCTGCTGTAAATACAGAATACATGACAATCATTAGAGGGTATAACGCTATTAGCCCTATTAATGTTACCCCAGAAAGTACGGCAGGAAAAATTATGGGGACTGCTGGAACATTAGCAACTGCTATTTTAATAGATCCTTTTACTTATGTAGGTAGTTTAGCCAGAGTTATTAAAACAACTAGGTTGCAAACAAAACCAAATATGGCTAGAGAAACTATTGAACTTTTAAGAAACGCTCATCTTCAAATTGGGGCTACTACAAATGTTGATACTATGCAGTTGCTTTCTAGAGGTGATATGTCTTCTGTTCTTACTGACCCGAAATGGAAAGAACAATATAAAAAACTTTTAGGCGCTGAAGGTAAAGGACCTTTTTCTAATGCTGTTGCATCGTTTATGATGCGCGAAGGTCGTTGGCCTGCAAGATTTGTAAAACAATTTAATGGGTTTAATAGATTGCGTTTTAGAGTTAATGACGCTTTTCGTTACGAATTAGAAGTTGCAGAGAATATAAACAAAATTAAAACTACAGGATTAGCAGATTCTGAGTTTGTTTCTTATTTAGATTCTTTGGGGCTACAAGGTATTGATAATGTATCTGATGAAATTATTGAATCATTTGCAAAAAGAAATGTTGAAGGTTCTGGGCTTGAACAACTTATTCGGGATTACCCTCAACAAATAACTCCCCTTATAGGCCATATGAAAGTATGGCAAAGTAGTGGTCGGTTTACATTAATTACAAACGGCAAAAAAATAGAAGACATACCTAGAACTATTTTTACAGAAAAATATATTAACGGTACAAAAAAAGTTGTTCTTAATGATACTGCTCAGGCTATTGAATGGGCTACAGAAAAAGGAATCTTAGCGTCCGATGAAACATATTCTTTAGTAAAACCTTTAGTTATAGAAGATTCTATTGACGGAGTTAAAGTGTTTAACTCTGGCGGTTTAGAAACTGCTGACGGATATTTTAATTTCTTAAATGATCAAATTGGTTTTGGTAACACAATAGGCAGTACTGCTTCTGGTACAGATCCAGATCTTATGTTGTTGCCTTTCGCTTTAGCGAGAGGTACTCAAGGTAGAACTATGGGTTCTGCGTTTAGAAACTTTTTAAATACAACAATAGATTGGGCTGCTCCTCAACCAGAATTGTTAAAAGAAATGGCTGCTGAGGCTGGAAAGTTTTTAGGAGCGCAAGGTAAATTTATTATTCAAGGAGTACGGAGAGATATAGATGAAGGATTAGTTCAACTTTCTCCTGCGTTTAAAAACGCTTTTAAAACTGATGAACAACTACAAAGGTTATATCAAGCAGCAAAAGATGATAGACCGGAATTTGTTAGCGATCAATTACAAGCATTTTTTCCACAAAGAACTAAACAAACAGAATTTGCTGCCGGTGAATTTGGTTTAACTAGAGAAGAAATAATTGATGATTTAACTGTATTAGAAGAAGTTTTTGACAAATACGATTCTATATCTACAAGTTTTTTAATGAACCAAACTCATGGCGAATTTGATTCTTTCTTTAATTTTCATTTATTTAATAAAGAGGATTTGCTTGGAAACTTTAGAGCAGTACAAAGAACTACATTTAATAATAAAACAAAAAAGATTGAAACAGTTTTTGGACCAGATGGTAAACCCCTTTGGGATTTTAAACCTGTTTTTACTCCAGTTAGATTAGCAAGAAGAGCGCGGCGTGCGTATATAGAAAGTAGATTGCATCCTGCTGGAAGTGTTAATAATGAAATTCAAACGTTACAAAATGCAGGGTTTTTAGATAAAGCAAAAGGTACGGCTCTTGCACTTGGGTATTACCCAGCAAAATTAGCAAACAAGTTTCTTACTTTTATGCCAAGGCAAAAGTATATAGATGTTATGGATCTTGATACAGCAACAAGAGAAATGCAAGGACTTGTTGACATGGGGCTTATGTCTAACATGCCTCGCAATGTTCGTGATGAATATTTAAGAACGTTTATTAATGGTTCTGAGGCTGATCGTTGGATGGTCCAAACAGAATTCTTTTTAGATTTTCTTGGCCGATCAGGTGCTTTGCTTAATGGAGGCACTGACGTACAAAAATTTGTTAATAGATTTGTGAGACATTCTCAAGCAAGATACTCTATGCTTCCCGGTTTAGATTCTATGCCTATTCATGGAGTAAATGTTAATAGATCAGTTACTATTGGCAAGTTGCATCAAGGCCAAATGTCAGCATTAAATGTGATACCTGATTATAGAGAATTAGGTTCTGTCGCTAGGTACATGAATTTTTATAGAGCATTAGGTTGGGGAATTCATCTTCCTCTTATTGATAAGTTTCTTGGTAGGACTTGGAGACCAGCGGTTCTTTTACGTTTTGGTTACGTAGTTCGTAATGGTGGAGAAGAACTTGCTTCTTGGTTATTTAGGGAAGGACCAAGAGCAAATATAAATTCTCGTTTAACAGCAAAGGCTACTGGCTATCAAAAAGTTTGGGATGAGTTTGGAATGAAAACTTTTACTCAATTTGATGATGCTGAAAATGCTTCTAATATACAACATGGAATAATTTGGGGTCCAGTTTCTAGAATAAATCGGTCATTTTCTGAAATTGCTGGTGTTGGCGATATGGCTGTAACAAGAAAAGCCTTGGCTAAATCCGTGGAACAACAAGGAACAAAGTGGGGTTTCTTAAATGAAACTGAACGTTTTGAAATATTTGAGAAGATAAGAAATGCAGAACGTATAACTGCAAATAACAGGTTAGTTGGAGTAGTGTCTCGCGGCATAGAAGATTTTGCTGCCGTAATGTCAAAGAAAATTTCTAGACCATTCTTCGATATGTTGCACAGTAAAGGATTACCTACTAGCCAGCAATGGGCTAGAAAAATTCTTTCTGCTACAGACGAAGATGCGGCAGAAAATATAAAGATATTAAGTAAATTATTTGCAAGCCCTAGAGTTATGGACGAGCAAATGAAACATGTACTTGGTTCGTTTGATAGCCATTTGGCTACTACAAATAATTCTTTAGATAATTTAATTCGTGAATCTGGTTCTTTAAATAATCCTATGAATGTAATTAATTTAACACTTAATTACAGCGGCACAGAAATGGGTTGGATAGAAAACTTTGGTGGTTCTAACACGCAAAAATCTCCAGAGTTTGCTGTTGCTGCTGCACAGCAACTTGTTTGGATGGGGGATAGTCCTGCTCATGCTGCTGCTGCTATACAAATGATGCATTACACAAATCCGCAGTTAGTTAAAAAACTTGCTCCTATTAAAAAGAAATTAATAGAAAAACTAGATGAATTGCCAACGACTACTGATACAAAAAGAATTGTAGATTCTCTTGTTACGGAAAACCCTGCAGAATTTCTTATTCAATTCTTTAAAGCACCTGAGTTTAGACTTTTAAGAAGTGATCAGCAATGGCAGAAAATTTGGGGAGAGTTAAGAGATTCATTTTATAGATCTCAATCAACAAACACAGAAGGTGGACGGTTTATAGGCAACAGGTTTACTAATACAGATTTCTTTGAACAAAATATTGACGAGTTTTTTGAAGTTATTAAACCAAAAACTTTAGATGCTGAAGAACTTAGATTATTAGATGTTGATCAAAGACAAGCATATGAAAACCTGCAATTAAATTACAAAACTTTTACACAAATTTTAAAACCTGTACTTAAGTCTGATGATATTAATACTGTTAGTTGGCTTTTAAATGCTGGTGCTGATGCTAGACAATTTACTGCTGCAAATGTTACAGACGATTGGCTTCAAGCAAAGCATCAAGCAGAGAATGCTATGTTTAGATTTTATAATGGGACTGCTGAAGGGCAGCAACAATTATTAAGCGCTGTTCGTAGTGGGCAAGGAGGGTTTAGACCCGGCACTGGCCCTGTTCATCTTGGGCTTCAAGAAGGAAACACTAGAGTTTTTGTTCCTTTTCTTTCTAAAGATCAAATTCCTTTACTGCAAAAAGCAACCAAGTTTTCTAGCAAAGAACAGCGGAATGCTTTTATGGATCAATTTGGAAGATCTTTAGCAAACGCAGGATACGATCAAAAAACAGTTAATAAAGTAATAGCGCTTATTAATGATAGAAAAAATATGTACGGCGATCTTCTTATGGATTGGGGCAAGAATCTTGATACTCATGTTCCTTTAATGTTAATGACTCCTGATGCAAGACTTGCTGAAGCAATTTCAGACGGGTTAAGTACTTGGATACAAGGTCAACGAAATATTGATGCTGGCCGTATAGGTACTATAGATATTCCTAGCGCTGGAATAATTAAAAAAGGTCCAGGCGGTGATGATGCTGCACGCGCAAGAGGAGATGTTCATGGGCATTTGCATGAAGAATATTACGGGCACATGTACGATCCTGTTAAAGAACAATGGCGTATTGCTAATTCTCGTGAATTTGAAAGAGGTATAGGCAGAGAAAATGTATGGGCTGTTCCAGCAGAATCTGTATCTACTGGTTCAGGTGTTAATCCTGTTCCTAACTCTGGCGGTAGGCCTTCTTATTATGAAGGGTATGTTTATAGGAATCGTGAAACAAATGAATTTATGATTCTTCGTGAAGGAGATGAGGTAGCAAAAGAATTAGACCCAAAGGTGTGGACGATAGAAAAAAGTATGACGTTAAGTTCTAATGATTTGCATAACGCTGCTAAAGAATTTTCTTTTAATTCTGCTAGAACAATGGAACATTTTATATCTAATGCTTCAAAATTAGATGATCAAGGCAAGTCAATAGAAGTCTTTTATCCTTTCTTAGAAATGGTAAATGGCCACGGTAAAGGCAGAGCAGTTGATGCTGGTGCTGTATTGAACATAGGTAGTGGTGGTCAATGGTGGGACAACATGTCTCCAAGAACATACGGTTATGTTCCTGCGACTAACCCAACTGGGGCTGCTTCTAAAGCAAATAACTGGTGGCAGAATCTTTTGCGTAATTGGTTTGATGGCATAGTTAATCCTGCTATTGGTGCCATGGTTCGTGAACCGTTGTTTCATCATTATTTCCTTAAAGCCTATAGACAAACTGACGATGTTGAAAGAATGTATTACCATTCAAAAAATGCGTATCCTCATATGAGAGGAGCGTCAAGAGGTAGGGATACTAAACTTAGTAAACATATAGAGTATGTTGAAGGGCAAGTTCGGATACCTGTATTAGACGATTTTTTAGAGTTAGATATGAACCTTGGTGCCAGCGAAGCCGGTACTGCTGTTGGCAATTTTGTAGACGCATTAAATAAACCTCTTGTTGCTGGTGCAGACAAGGCACTTAGTAAAGAATTACTTGCACATGAAATTAGACAAACAGCAAAAGAATTTCTTAAAGAAATTAAAACTATTGATAATATTGACCCAGCATACCTAGCATTCTTTGAAGATCTAGTCACCTCTAGCGACAATATTCTTATAGATTTTAAAAATTGGTCAGGTAATAGAAAACTTCAATTAGATAGGCACCGTGAAGTCGCTATGAGAAGAGGCATGCACATTACTTCTCAATATATTGATGACCATAGTATCCGTACTCAGTTCCAAGGAATGGTTGGTACTGCTATACCTTTCTGGTTTGCTGAAGATACCTTCCTTCGGAGAATTGGGCGTTCATTAAACCATAACCCTGCGATGTTTCGTAATGCCGCATTGTGGGAAAAGGCTGGAGTGTATAGTGGTTTAATACAAGAAGATAAATATGGTTCTAAGTATGTTGTTGTTCCATTTTCAGGTCTCGCTATGAATGCAGCGGCATCAATAATTTCTCATTCATCTGCTTTAGAACAAATTTTTGGTACAAGTTTAGGTGGATATGTAGAAGGCGATCTTGCTTTTAATATAAATATGTTACCGGGCTATGACTGGGATAAAACAGATGCTGCTTTATTTGGAGGCGAAGGTTTTATAGCAGGAGATATGGGCTTTGGTCCTATGTTAGCGATACCTATTATGTGGGCTTCTCAAACTGATCCTTCTGTACGTAAAATGTTTGAACGTAATTTAGTAGGCGGTAGATACAACGACTATGCTATGCCTAACCCAGATGATCCATCTGCAGAGTTTAGTTACGGTTCTGCATTAAAGATGGCAATTCACAATATTGCACCTGCTCTTGTTACACGTACTTATAATGGTGTAAGAACTATTGGAGATACATGGTTCCATATTGGGGGAGATCCTGCTGCTCGTTCTAAAGCAGCGTTTGATGTAATAACTTTACGTTGGATGCAAGGTCGTTATCCAAGCCAACAAGAAATTTCTAATCAACCTGATCCTGATATTTTTATGGAAAGGATGATAGATGAAATTAATACTGAAGCGTCTGTTTTACAATTACTTCAAAATATGACTTGGTTCTTTGGTCCGGGTCAAGCAAATATTTCAGATCTAATTATAAAGAATGATCGTTGGGAATGGAACGATGAATTCTTTGATCTTCTTAATGTGGGCATACCGTATGAAGAAGCATACAGGTTATGGTCGGATCGTATTATTGCTGAAGAAGGCGAGTTTAATCCTTACGAATTTTCTCCTTTTCGTGTTGGTAGAACAAAGAAAGTTCCGTTATCTGCTATGCAAGCAACAGAGGCTTCTAATGCTTGGTTAACAAATAATGGTTCTTGGGTTGTTCAAAATCCTTTAGCGGCTACATTCTTTATGCCACGTGGCATGGTGTTAGGAGATGACGAATATTCTGCTGAAGCAAAGTCAAGAATGATTGCTTATGGTTTATATCAAGAGCAAACACCAGAAGGTTTCCTTGAACAAATGTATTATCAGAGTTCTTTTGGTGAATACTTCCGTAAGAATGAAAGTTATTTAGAACGTATTTATGCGATGAGGGCAAATGGTCAAGATGTAAGTCAAGTTAAATATCAGCATGATAATTGGAAACAAACGTTTTTAGGAAATCATCCTATACTTGGAAGGATGCTTGGTAGTGGTGATTCAAAAAATAAACGAGAACAAACGATTGTTGAAATGAGAAGGATTTTAACTGATGTTGATGCTATTCCTGACACTGAACATAAAGGCGATATTATTTCTGTTATGAAAATGGTTGTAGAATATCAAGATGAAATGGAATCGTTATCTAATATTCAAGGGGTGACATCATTGCGTAATGAGATTAAATTAAAATATCATGAGATGATGGAATCGTTTACTTCTAGAAAACCTTGGTTAAATGAATTATACTATAGTGTGTTCTTACCGTTGCTTACAGATGCTTGGATTGCTAAATTGAATGCTGGATTATTAGAGTTCCCAGACCGTAGAAGTAGCAGTGCTGGTGTTACTCCATTAGCGACAAGGAGATCGTTTTGAGCGATACAAGTAGTAACTCTTATGTAATGTCTGCTTCTGATTATAATCCGATAATTGTTACAGATGAAGGATTAGAGCAAGATAATGTTCTTGTTCCTTGGGCTGAAGTATTTGATAAAAACGGCGACCATGTAGTCGGTGGTTTAACTATAGGCGAACGTTACGCAAATGCTTATAGTTCTGAAACTATTGATGGGCAAGAAATTTATTTACCTAACCCTGAGAAAGAAGTAACTTATCAAAATATTGCTGGTCTTCAATGGGCTAATAATTATCTTAATGAAAAACGTAACGCTTGGTTTAAAGAACGAAAATTATCTGAACCGCAACCAGTTCTTTTTGGGAACTGGGATGAAATGCGGAATTGGTTTATTAGCCAAGAAAGTCAATTTGTAAATAATGAAGAAAACTGGGAGTATCTTCCCGGTGCTATGGATCGTGAAGGTTTAAGATCTGAAACTATAACTGATCCTTGGGGCGAAAACCAAGAGTACATACCGGGTCAAACAGGTCCGAGTATAACTCAACAAGATTACGACTTTATGCTAGATACCTATGAAACTCACATTGGTAATGTTGCTACGTTTTTGGCTCAAAACGAATACAACGAAAATGAATCTGATCCAGAAAATGCTGAATACTGGCGATATATTTTAAAAACTGATCAATATGAAATTGGTGCACCTAGATATCAAGAACCTTTTCAGGCAAGTCCTGCAAGTGCTTGGTCAAAAAAGCATGACGTTTTAGCACCTCTTGGTGGGGTTGGTGCACCTCTTGGTACTGATTGGTCTTGGCATGTAACACCTTCTGGTGTGGCCCAATTTGGATTTGAAAACGTTTTACTTTTTGCTGCTACTTCTGTTGGTCCAGTTAATACGGTTATAAATACTGGCATACGTGGAATATCTGCAGTTGCTAGAGGAGGGTATTCTGCTGCAAGAGCAGGTATTACAGGTGCTGCTACAGCGGCACAAATTGCTGCTAGAGGAGGAGCCGATGCTGTTCATGTAGCGAGAATGGCTAAAGCGTTTATACAACATGGAGATGCTGGACTTACTGGGGGTAGTTCTTTAAGAACTTTTATGGCTGCGCTTGGTGACGATCCGGCAGCAAGCGTTATTGCTCAAACTTTAGGGGCTACTGGTAATCTATCTGCATCACAGGTTGCGGTTCTTAATAGAGTTAGTGGATATGTAGATGAGGCTAGTCGCGCTATTTTAAAATCAAAAAATGCATTTGATGATATAGTACTAAAACTTGATGATGCGATATCGGGTCCTATGCAATTTGGTGGAAGGCTAACGGGCGAAGCAAGCACCGCAGCAGTTAGTGCTGCTGCTGCACGTAATCAATCACGGTCCCTTTTACAAAGTATGACTGTTAAACAAATAGACGAAATTTTAATAGCGAACGGTCATACTCGTGCATCTATCAATGCGAGTAGAGCAAACAAAGATACTCTTATCACAAGCATACTAGACAACAATCTTGATGATATATATATCCGCTCTCACGTTGGAGAAAAATTACCGCAAACTGCAATGGAGGGAGTATCAACTGTTCCTGTTGCTAGAGCGTCGGAGTTTCCGGGAGGAGCATATAGAGGTGGGGTCACAGTTGATGATTATGCTGGTCAGGCTGTTGCTGGTGAGACTTCCGCAGCGTGGAATCAAGGACAATTTATTGATGAGATTGTTGGTGAAGTAGTGCCCGGTATAGACCCATCTTATGCGGCTACTAGTTTAGTTGATGATACTTTATTAGGAGGTCCGGGTCGTTTTACTGGTGGGGCTGGTCACGTTTCTAGTAGAGCAGCGGTTCCTGTAAGAACAGCAGACGAAGCGGCTGCTGCTCGTGGAGTAGGCGCTACAGATGATGTACAAAATATAATGTCTGCGAATAGACAGTGGGAATTTTCTGAAGGATATAGAGGTGCTGCTGCTGGTGCGAGATATCCAGCGAGCACACATACTGTTCATGTAACAGGTAGACCATCAGCAACACAAGAAGAAGCAGGAAGAAGACTTTGGCAAACAATTAAAAACTCACGGTTCCGTCGCGCTCTTTGGCCAGACCGAGATCAAAGATTTTGGTGGCAACGTAGATTGGCAACTGCTGGAGGGGGGATTGCCGGTCTCGCTACTATTGCTCAAGCATTTGGTGATGAAGGAACAGTACAACCTGACGATGAGAGCAGTGGCTCAAACCCTGGGGCTATTACATCTCGTGCTGTTACGGATAGTGATGGCGCTATGATTGATACTTTAGGAACAGCAGATGCGACTATTAGATTGCTAGGCTGGTTAAACGATAACCCAGTTGTTGATTCTTATGGGGCAGGTAGACTTTTTGATTCTTTGTCAGCCCAACCGGGTGAAGGTATTCCAACAGCAGCAGATGTTGGTTGGGATTTTCGTAGTTTAAATGAAGCAACTACAAGAACTGAATGGACTAATAAGTGGATTGCTGTAGAAGAAAACTGGGATTTTATTTCTTCTAACGAAGAATTGATGAACGAAATAAGAGGCTTGTTGCGTGAACGGGGCGTTGAATTTTCTGATAACGAATCTATAAGACAAATACTAATAGATGATCTGGCAGCCGCTGGAATGATGCGGGTAGATGTCCCTGACGGAGCGGAAGGCCCAGAAGTACCTGAACCTGAAAGAGATCAACGAGCGCTTATTACTCTTGCTGTTGACAACTGGACTAACGAACGTATTAGAACACAGGGTTCAAATGTTATCGCAATCTTAGATGCTGAAGGTGGTGTAAGCGATTGGCTTGCTGCTGGTTACATGCATCCGGTTGAAGAAGATCTTATAGATCGGACTAGAAGAACTAACGTTTTTTCTATATTTCAAAACATAGGTCCTCAAAATGCTGCTCAACAGGTTATTGATATGAATGAAAATCCAGAGTTATGGCACACGATGATAGATACTTTGCAAATGTTTGGTTATTTAAATGCTGTTACAATCAATGGTGAAAGCAGGCAGATAACTCCTCAAGTTTTGAGAGACATATATAACGGTTTTAATAACCGAGATTACACAGGAGAAATGCCAGATACTGTCGGTTCTCAAATTGTTGATGCATGGATGGCTTTTCAGTTTGAAGTTATTAATGCTGAAATGGCTGTTCTTGACGAAAGAACTAACGATAATATGAGCGACGAAGAAATAGAAGAAATTTATTTAGGGATTAATCGTTCAGATTTATTATCCGAAATGGTTTTAGCCCGTAATGATGAAGCAAGAAGTGGTCTTCAAGGAAGAATGAATACAGATGAACAACAGTTTGTTTCTTCGTTAACTACAGCAGTTGAAAATTCTTTAATAGAAGCAGGATGGAATCCTAATAGCAGTACTTTTTCTGCAGATTTAGAAGCGTTAGTTATGCAATCAGTTAATTCATCGCAAAGATTTTTAACAGATGATTATGCTGGTACTCATTTAGAGCAGCAACTTGCTGATAGTTTGTTAACTTCTTTTTACGGTGAAAATGAATGGGATGTTCTTGCAACTGATCTTGATGAAGCCAACGTATTATCTAAACAAAGAGAGTTGGCTTGGGGTAATTTAGATTCTGTGTTAGCGCAAACAATTACTTGGGCTGATTTAGGAATATTAACTCCAGACATGGAAGACAGTTTAAGACAATCAGATATGGCTGCTGTAGGAATGATGATAGATGACGATTACATTAGAAATCGTGACAAACAACTTTTTGTCGGTATTCTAAATAAGGTTAGAACAAACCAAGATGGGACTTTAGCGAATATAACAAGAGACAATATAGAAATTGCTTTAAATACTTTTGCTCATAGTACTGGTGCTTCTTCTCATTGGATGGACGTAGACTTACAGGATTTGGTTAATGAAGAATGGGTGAATTCAAATGGTTTAATTTCGTACCGAGAAGATCCATTAATGGCAGAATCAACAGGAGAAGTAACTGAAGATTTGTTAGAAGATAAACCTGAACTTATATCTGGTAATGTTTTTGATGCGATAAACACTATTAACAATTTAACTACAAGTAGATATAATACTTCTGTACGTGGATCTATTTTTCAGAATCGGTAAGTGATTATTTATGACTCTTGATTCAAATTTTTCAGAACGGTTAAATAGATTTATTGATGCTGCTCCAGGTGAAATTGTTATTGATGCAGGGTTTTTAGACAGAGGTGCTTACACTAATCTTCATTCGCAACTTTTATTAAAAAACAGAGAGGCTGCTAAAAAATTAGGGCGGCCCGGAAAATCTGATATGGAAAGAGGCTTTGGGGCTATTGCAAATATCCCAGAACAGACTAGAGATTGGGCTAGAAGGAACGGTCCTCAATTTGGGTTAAACATTGATGATGATTGGTATGTAACTCCTTTAGGTCATGATCAAAGAAATCCTCATAAGTATTTAACTGGTAGGGAAGTTACTGCTAAAGATTTAATGGATGCTGCTTTTGGTGAATTGCATCATAATTTTGATAAAGGACGTGATCTGCAATCTGTTAAAACGAATGCGGACCTTACTGACATACCTCTTTCAGACGAGGTAATATTTAGCGATCCTCCAGTTGAAGCGCCAAGTCCGCATGGTGCTAATCCTCAGTTGTCTGATCCGCAACCATCTTTACCAAACTTTTCTGAAGGAATAGGAACGTATGCACAATTTGTTCCTCAGCATAATAGAAAGTCAGGGTATAGTATGCCTACTTCTGAGTATTTAGATGCTCTTATAATGCATTCAAATCCTGAAGAATTAGTTAAAGCAGGTGAAGGTACAAGACTTAATAAAAAAGGTGAGCATATAGTTTATCTTGATGGTCTTGGTAATAAAACTGGCGGTCATGGTCATTTAATAACTGAAGGAGGCTATGAAGTTGGTGATGTTATTCCTATAAATGTTGTTAATAAATGGTTTGAAGATGATTATAGAGAACATGAACAACAGATGATAAAAGATTTAAGTAGTTCTGGGACGGATCTTGGTAATATGTCTGATACTTTATATTCACATCTTGTAGATTTTACATTTAATCAAGGAAGTTTTAGGAAATGGCCTACATTGCGTAAACAGATAGCAGCCGGTGATTGGGAAGGTGCCGCTGAAAATGTTTGGAGTGACTGGTTTACTTCATATGAAAATGAAGTTGGTAGAGATTTTGAAATGGGTGACGGTACGTATGATCGCAAGTTGCGTTTAACTCTTGCGTTCCTTCAAGAAGCGGCGAGGAGTTAGCATGGCTAATGGAGATCCGGGTAGCGATCCTAGGTTAGGGCATACTAGAGAAATGCCTGTTACTTATGGGAGTGATGGTCCTAATGCCGATGCTATGTGGGAGTTATTATTAAATTCTAATAACGAGGTTCCTAACGATGATCCTTCTATTGTTCCTACCACTGTTGGCAACATGGAAGGCTACAACAGGATATTAGGTTACGGAAATGTTGGGCTTGTAGACGGTCAAAGACCTACCGACACAAGTATTTATGGAGATGTTTCATCTTCCGTTTATATACAAGTAAGAAATTTAGCAACAAAATGGATGAACTTAATAGAAACTGGTGCTCTTGCAAGTTCTTATTCTGCTATCGCTGGTTTTCTTGAGGAATTAAGAAGTACACAATGGTGGAATGAATATGATGAAACTTGGCGCGCTGCTGAACTTCTTAGATGGGATGACCCTGAAACATGGGAATCAAATCAAGAAATTTACAGAGAAGATGTTGTCAGGATAGCGCAAAATATAGGGCTTGAATTAGACCCAGAAAATGCTGCTCATGCTGAAATCATAGAAGACCTTGTTTATGAATGGTCACACGCTGGTGAAAACTATGGTCAGGCTGATGTTGAACGCCACATATTTGATAACTATTCCGGGACTGATGGGCAATGGACTGGTGATGTAGGTACTCAAACTATTTCTGTCGGTACTGTTAAGGATGAGGCTGATCGTATTAGACGCAAGTTGCAAGATAACATGCTTCCAGTTAATGAAAGTTGGATTTGGAAACAAGCCAAAGGTGTGATCACAGAACAATGGGATAGCAGTATTGTTGATCAAAGAATTTACAATCAAGTATCTACTCATTTTGCTTTTTTAGATTCTGATTTTGGTCAAAGACTTAATGCTAGTGGCATGGATTTAGTTGATGAAAAGTATGGTTTACTTACTTCGGCACAAACAACGTTAGAAGATACGACTATAGATTGGACCCATGATATTTTTAAAGATAGTTTAACTATTAAAGATGAGACAGGTAATGCTACTAGGTTTGCAACTCCCAACGAAATAGAGCGTGCAGCAAGAGCCTATGTTAATAACGAAGGAAGACATCTTTATAAAGAAACTGATCAGTATAAAAGCAATATGAAAAAAACTAAGAACGCTCTCTATTCTGTATTCGGGGTTGTGTGATGGCAGTTTTAAGTTATGATCCGTCAAGTGGGAGGGGAACTGGTTATGGTGAACCTGACGGTGATTTTGATGTTCTTGAACTTCAGATTTGGTTAAATACTTTTGCTAATCAAAGCGTAGAAGAGGATGGAAAGTTTGGTCCTGCTACTCGTGAGGCTGTTATAGCCGTACAAAAGTTTCTTGGCATGGATAATCCAAATGGGATTGTTGATGAAAATTTTAGAACGACTCAAAGATTTGTTGAGCAGCATAGGACTACTCAAATTAATAATCTAATTGGCAATTACGATATGGTGACTGGTAATCGTCCTGATTTAATGGATCAACTTGCTGGGATTGCTCCTCCGAATATTGATATAGATATTTTTTTAGATGAGTTAGCGATTGGTACTGACTGGGATTTTGGTTTGCCTTCTGGTACAGGTGATCGTAATTTAGGAGGCGAAGGAGATAGTGGTTCGGGAACCGCACCAATAGCAGACGGAAGAGTAGTTAATGATCCTAAATTTGGTGTAGATATTACTAGACCTCCGGGGTATAGAGGCCCAGACGAGGATAATGGTTGGTATCGCACTAACCCAAGCGAAGTTAACGCATTAGAAAATGGTGGAATGATGGATACGAGGGGATGGGGTGATGATCTTAATTATTGGAGGAACTCAGAAACTGGTGAGATTTGGCAAAGCGATGAACCCTATGTCCCTAAAGAATCAGAAAAAGGATTTGAAGATAAAGATACTACAGTTGGTATAATTTTTGGCGAAGAAGAAGTACAAGTAGATGATCCTGAAATGGATTCATTTGTTACAGCACTTGTTGAAGCGATCGGTATAACACCAGATCAAGCACGAGGGTTATGGGGAGAAATATCTGATGATTGGATTAATGATCCTAATTATAGTTTAGATGATGTTCTTATTGACTTGTATGACACAGAAGTATTTAGGATAAGGTTTCCCGGTATTACTGCGTTAAGAGATGCTAGAGCACAGGCTGAAGGCGACGACAAACTTATGTTTGATATCCCTACTATTAAAGAATATTTAGATTTAGAAGATGTAATCATGAGCGAGATGACTAATCTTGGGCAATCAGGTTACGATCTTAACGATGTTATGGTAAGGATTACTGCTGCAGGTGTTGACTCTGTTGAAGCGAAAGAACGTTTCCAAGCAGCGCGACGGATTATAGGTACGAGTGTACCTGAAGCAGTTGAAAGTAAGTTCAGAGATTGGTATGGAGAAGCAGGTGATGGGAATCTTATTATGGCTTTTTTAGATCCTGAAGATGAAACTGGTGTTACTAAATCTTGGGATGAGATACAGGCTGAAGTTGGTGCTGCTGAGGTAGCAGGTTGGGCTGAATTTAAAGGCGATTTAGATTTAGCGCAGTCGCAGGCTGAACGTATTAATTCTTTGAATCAAACACAAAACCAATTATATGATTCGTTTGCAAATATTAAAGCAGCAGAAAGTTTATTTATTGAAAAGATTGGTGAAGAAGATTTCATCGCTGAAGAAGAAGGAGTTGAATCTGAGTTCTTTGGAGATAGTGCTTTAATGCGGCGTAGAGATGAGCGTATAGCCGACTTTGGTGGTGGCGGTGGTGCTATGCTTACACAACAAGGAACAGGATTAGGGAGCGCGTAATGCCTAGAGTGCAAACATCAAAGTCTAAAGGTAAGGCTAAAAAACAGCCGTATAAAAAAACCAAAAAAAGAAAGGGCTACTAATGGCCGTAAGTACTAGATATTTTTATCGGGATATGGCTGAGCGTTCTATTGCAACGTTTGCTCAATCATTCCTTGCAGTTTTTGTAGTGGGAGACATGAGTACTCTTAAGACTGCTGCTATGGCAGGTGCAACAGCGTTGCTAAGTGTTGTCAAGTCAGGTGTAGCGTCACGTTTCGGTGACGGTTCAGCATCTTCTATTGATTAATAGTTGCATATATACACACCTGTCTGTATAATATTCGTTAGGCCGTTGCGTGCTCCTTATGGGCCGACGTGAGCCTCATCTGTCTAGATCGCCCACGCTCTAGATAAGTAAAACAAAGTGGTAGACGGACCGAATTGTGACGGTTTGGATCATCCGTATTAGTCATCTATCCGTAGAGTCACCTCCGACTTTGCGAGTGTCGTCAAAGGAGAGACATCATGGAAACCGAGAATCAGGAAAACACCAGCATTAAGGATCTGCGTGAAGCAGCAGAACGGGGCCGTAAAGCCTCATCTGAACTTGATACTATGAAACGCGAAATGGCGTTTCTTAAAGCAGGTGTTGATTTGGAGAAGAAGGCTGGTCAACTATTAATGAAAGCCTACGATGGGGATCTGGAACCAGAACTCATTAGGGCTGAGGCTGAGGAATTAGGTGCCATCACTGGTGCTGTTCCTACTTCAGTTGCGGAAGGTCAAGAGATTGATACTTCTACTGCTGAGAGACAGGCTCTTGTTCAAGATAGTGTGGCCCCTGAAGCAACAACTGAGAGTCCTTATGACAGAGGGCATAGAGAATTTCAAGACATGATTGCAGATGGTCGTCCTAAAGAGGATGCTGCTGCGAGATTTGTTCATACAGTTCTTGAAGCCGCTGGTCAAGGGGATGAGCGAGTAGCCAACAGGTAATGGCGTTATACGAATATCGGTGTTCTGACTGCCTTCATGAATTTGAAACACGTCAGAGTATGCGAGATGAGGCACATATAAATTGCCCTGAATGTAACGAACCTACGTTACGTAGGATTATGTTTGGGAATGTGACTCCATCTTCTACACCTACTCGTATGAATTCGGTACCTCCTCGTAGGCAAGAGCCTTCGTGGGAAAAAGGTAAAGCCGGAGAGTACAGACCTGATGGTAGTTTTGCTCCATATCTTAGACCTGATGATGGAACACCCATGGGTGTCAAAGAATTTGCCGACAATCGTGGTAAGTATGAGGAGAAATTACGGAAAGTTCGGGCTGGTAATTTCTAGCCCAGATCATTTATCCATTTAGTTTCACTTTAAAGGAGTGTTAAACCATGTCTTATGCAGGCAAGGTGACAACCTACGACCTTACCGTTGGTGAGAAAATTGATATTGATGAGTTAATTTACCTCATCTCTCCAGTTGACTCGCCAATGATTAATGGTATCGCTTCTGACGGTAAGCAAATTCTTGCTTCGTCTGGTTGCACCGAAACAACTTTCAAGTGGATGGACGAGGAGATTCTTCTTCCTCGTGCAGCCGCTGACGCAGTTAACTCAAGCACTGGTACAAGCGTAACAACTGTATCTGTTTCTGCTGCTGACTCGTACAAATTCCAAGTTGGAGATCTTGTCTCCGTCATGGATGAAGGCGCAGTACAGCATGCAGCAGTTCTTAGAGTAACTGGTGTTAACAACACATCCGGCGACCTTACCGTTGCTGGCTGGGCAAATCATAGTGCTCAAACTGCTATCGCAGTTGGCGACATTGTAACTTGCCTTGGTACTGCTTTAGCAGAAGGTTCCGATCCCGGAACTGCACGTGCAGCAGACCGAGTAATGCGTTCAAACTTTACGCAAATCTTCGGTCCTACTCCAGTAGAGATGTCACGTACTGAACAACAGATTAGTCGTTACGGTGTACCGGACGAATTTGCTAAGCAAGTATTTAATCGTTCCATTGAGAACGTAATCACACGTGAACAGGCTTACCTTTACGGTCAACCTGTAAACGACACAACCAACAAGATGCGTTCAACAGGCGGTCTTGCATACTGGCTATCAAGCAACGTTTCAACAGCAACTTCATTGTCTGCTGCAAACATTGATACACAGTTGCAAGCATGCTACAACGCTGGAGGCGTACCAGATGTTCTGATCGCTAACCCAGTTTCGTTGACAACTCTTAATGACACCGCTAACACAAGTACGGTGCGCCACGTTATTGACGATCCTCGTCGTGGACGTGTACCAACAATGTCAATCTTCTCCGAATTCGGACAAGTAGACGTTGTACGCAACCGTTGGGTTAACGCTGAAACTGCTTTCCTCGTTAAGAAAGAAAACATTTCACGTCGTGTCATGCAACCATTGGTTGTTGAAGCACTAGCAAAAACCGGCGATGCTGACAAAGTTCAGATCGTTTGTGAAGAAGGGTTACAAGTTAAAGGTCAAGGCCACATGGCTTTCTTTAAGCAACTAACCGACTACACAGGTTCTGCTTGATAACTGCTAGTAACAGTAACTACTGAGAGATGGGGGAGAGTCAGCGATGGCTCTCCCCAATCTTGGTTTAGTCTGCTACTATCTAATCGGAGGTTATTATGCCAACTGTTGCCGATGCTATTACTCGTACTAAAAGACTTTTAAATAGTAATACTCGTACCGAACTTGACGCTGTTCATACAGAGATAAACTCGTCTGCTACTACTGTTCGTTTGAAATATCAGACTGATGGGATACGTGCAGGTTCTTATCTTTCTTTAGGTGGGTCAGCATCTGTTGCCCCTGAGACTGTGTATGTTCATAGCCGTAACGGTGAGTATGCGACAATACAAAGAGGTGTTGATGGTAGTACTGCTGTGACTTGGGCTGCTAACACTCCAATAGAGGTAGAGCCACGCTTTACTGAGTTTCAAATTTATGAAGCAGTTAAAGATTCTATTAGGGCTATACCTAATAACCTTTACGCTGTTTCTTCTGCTGAGACTTCTATATCTACAACAGAAACTGCTGTTAATTTTGATATTTCTTCTACTGGTTTCTTTCATATTCTTCAAGCAACTCGTAGCCCTAGATCTCAGAAAGAACGTTGGGTTAAAACTAACGTAAAAATATATCGCGACATGAACACAACAGATTTTGCTTCTGGTTGGATGCTTGCTATGCAAGAAGGATTAGAAAAAAATGTTACTGTTCGTGTAACTTACGCTCATCCGTTTATTACTTCTACTCTGAATCTAAATACGGATCTGGTGAGTACAGTAAAGATGGAGGCAGAGATGCAAGATATTCCGTCATTAGGTGCGGCAGCAACTCTGATGCTCGGTGAAGAATCCAATCGTCTAGACTTGCACGCAATGGGTGATTCGCGGGGTGACTCAGCACTGACAGCAGGAGATCGCGCTCGGCACTCCATGCTTCTTCAAGCCCAGTATGATCGTCGGGTAAGTCAGGAGGCTCGGAGGCTGATGTCTCTTTACGGAGTTCGCGCTGACGCCGCAACCAGCGCTGTCTTCCCAACGACGATACGTTAGTCATGGCTTCTCCTTTACATCAAAGTGTTCGTGATTCTTTACCTGTACGGCTCGGTGATAGACGTTATAACATAGATCCTCAACGACTTCAACGGGCTACTGTTGATCCTATCAGGCAAGGGTTTGATACGCAGGGTACTCCGGGTGAGCAGTCGTTGAATCAGGCTGGTGTGTGGAAGCGTTCTCGTACTGATTGGTCTTTGGGTGCTGGTCAGTTAAATGCTGATTTGAATACTTCTTCTGATCGTAGGTTTTATGCTTCTTCTGGTGTGGATGTTTGGACTGAGGGTGAGGTTAAGTTACTTCCTAAAGTAACTCTTAAAAACGCAGCAACTATTGATGGCGATAATTTGTATATGACAACTGCCCGACATAAAAACGGTGGTTCGTATACTGATTACATTTATGTTTGTGATGAGGCAAACATTTGGTATTCAAGTAATATTGGAACTGGCTGGACTGCTGTTACTGAAACAACTGCTTTAGGTGGCGATGTTGGAGGTATAGCGACTGATGGCAGGTATGGTTACGTTGCTAGTAATGGTCGGGTTTTAAGGATTGAAGGAACTGTTGTAGGTGGCACGCAGGTTGATGGTACTAATAACTATTGGACTGTTGCTAGTGTTACAGATGTTTGGGTTGCTAATGGTTATGTTCTTGCAGGAGCAGGAGGTAGGTTAACTGAACTTGCTTTTGGTTCTCCGGCAGCGGCAAGTCTTGACATTCAAGATAACGATTACAAAGTTGAGACATGGAACTCTGTTATTGGTACCCCTGTTGGTATCTTTGCTGCTGCAACTTTAGGAGATAAATCAACTATTTACTATATTGGTATTAATGATACGAGTATAGGGGCAGGTTTAAATCCTCCTGTTATTGCTGCTGAGTTACCTGATGGTGAGAGAGTTAATGTTATTTCTTATTATGGAAGTCTTGTATGTATAGGAACGACACGAGGTATACGTCTTGCAACTATTAACGGACAAGGCTATCTGTCGTATGGTCCTGTTATAGAGATAAGCGGTGGCGTTAGTTACCTTGAAGCCCAGGGTGAATTCATTTGGTTTAACTGGAACGATTATGATTCGCCATTTGATACTACTGATCGTAGTGGGTTAGGTAGGTTAAGTCTTAAAGAGTTTACTGGCACGATTGTTCCTGCATACACGACAGATATTATGATTGCTTCTATAGATAAAGATGTTCAAGGTATTATTACTACCTCTGATAATCGCCGCATGTTTTCTATTAAAGATACTGGTGTTTATTTAGAGAATGCTTCTAATGGCGAACGAGAAGAAAACGGTTACATAGATGAAGGACGATTCACGTGGGGGATATCAGACTTAAAGGCTCTTGTATCTTCTGATGTTCGTACTTCTAAACTGGTGACAGGAGATAGCGTTTCGTTAAGCGCGTTAAGCGATGACTATGCTTATGGTGGGACTGGTACTTCTAAGAGTCTTGCTACTTCGTCTACCGCTGACGCTGTTACTGACGGTGTAACAACTGTCACTGGTGCTACTGGTGAATGGTTCGCTCCGCAAATATCTATGGTTCAAATTGCTAACACTGGTTCACCTGTGCTGCATAGATGGACGCTGCGTTGTATACCAATGCCGTTTGTGTCAGAGATAATAGAGTTACCTATTATCCTTACTACACAAACTCGGTTTCAGAATCGTGACGTGTACCACGATACCTATGATGACTATGTTTATTTGAAGTCTCTTGCAGAGAATCGTTCGTTAGTTACCTTTACTATGGGTGGTGAATCTAAAACTGTTTACGTTGCTGGCGTGTCTTATTCTGCTGGCAGTATTAGTAAGTGGTCTGATGACGATGATTGGTTTGAAGGGGTTGTTAGCGTTCAAGTTGTTACGGTTCAAGGGTTGTAATGTACGAGCCTCCGTATCTTTTACCTGAAATACCACGCGATCATAATAAGATTGGTCCCGGTGGGTTTATGGAATCATCAAACTTTGTTCAAAATAATACTGGGTGGAGAATTGATGGCGATGGTTATATATATGCGCCATATATTGAAGTAGGTGCTATTGCACTTAAAGATACAAGTGGGACTTTACAAATGACTGGCTTTGCTGCTACTGGAAACCTTTGGTTAAGTGTAGGGCAAAGTGATTCAACACTTTTAATGGGTGATCAAGACGGAGGAGCCACTAAAATTGTATGGGATGACTCTGATACTGCATTTGAATTTCATACCAATGGTAGCCAACGTGTTGGTATAGCAGATGCTGGGACAATACTAACTACTTGTGCTGTAGGCACAGGAACAAATGTAGAGATCAACGGATTTGCTGTACTTGTTCAAGACACATCATCCATCAGGTACAAGAACGTCGCTGATGTAAACATGGCAGATCATCTGACACCTAGTATGATTGATTCTCTTCAACCTAAGATGTGGTCATACAAAAATGACACAAGTAATCACCCACAAATAAGTTTAATAGCAGAGGAAGCAAATGGAGTTAGCCCGTTTCTTATTACTACTGAGTTTGATGACGACGATAACGTTATCCCTGCTGGGTTGAGTACCAAAGGTTTGATCTCTCTTTTAATCATCGCATTGAAGGACGCTCGCACCCGTATCACAGCGTTAGAATCCTAAAATATTTTCTAGATTAAAGACACTCAATAAGGTATCATTGGTTGTCCAACAACGGAGGGCTAATGAACAACCTAACAAAAATCATTGCGGCTATCGCTGCATTGGTTACAGCCGTTGGTGGCTTGCTAGTTGCATTGGGAGTGGGCGGAGGCGACTCAAGTCCCCAGCCTGTAACAACCATTATTATTCAACAACCCGGAGATTATCAGGAGTTTGTTAATAATACCGACCTGTCATATTATGACAACTTTAAACCATAACACATGCAGCGTAAAGATATCTCTAACCTTAGAGTCTGGATAGACCAAGACCTCTGTACAGGAGATGGTCTCTGCGCTGAAATAGCGCCAGACGTTTTTCAAATGCACGACGACGGTTTAGCCTATGTTAAAGAAAAAGAATGGCCTACTATCTATGGCCCTGATGGTGCAGTTAAGGGTGAACCTGCATTGAAGATGGCTTTAGGTACGGCTTCTGTTTTACCTGAAGATGTAGAAGCAACCATTGAGTCTGCTGAAGAATGCCCCGGTGAATGCATATTCGTAGACCTAGTTGATTAACAAGTTCTTGCACTTATCCACAGCCTAGTTGTATACTGGTTGTATGGATAAAACATTAAAAGAATTTGTTAATACAACAGACCGAACCTTTTCTGGATGGTCGGATCAATTACCTGACGATGTTTTTAATCAAGCATGGGATGCGTTAAACGATCCGTCATCTGGAATAGGTGAACACACAGTCATGAAGTGGCTAGTTAGCCTTGGCTATACTGGTGGAACTCCAAACAAAGTTAAGAGGTTACGGTCCCTTGAAAGACGATAAGAGTTTAAAAGAATTTACTGAAGACGATGCGTCTTCAAAAGAAATCTTAGAGATCGCGAAGGCTAGACGAGAAGCGGCGACGGCTAAGGTAAAGGTAAAGGTTCTTACATCTGACCTTGAAGAGATTACACGCAGATATGATCTTCTCGCCAGCGTTAAAGGCAGCAGTCTCAAACCCCCCAAATGGTTGAGCCCCAAGCGTAAGCGCAACGATACTGGCATAGTTTGTGCGGTTCTTTCTGACACGCACTTTGATGAGGTCGTTGATCCTGCTGAAATGGACTTCAAGAACGCCTACAACAGAGACATCGCTACCATGAGACTGGAACGATTTTTTACTAAAGTTGTTTTGCTGTCTAAGGAGTACATCACTGGACTTGATTACGATGGGTGCGTTCTTTTTATGGGAGGAGACATGTTCTCCGGTGACATCCATGAAGAACTCAGTGAAACCAACGAAGACACCATGCTTGGTAGTGTCTTGTACTGGGCTGAGCAACTCGCTGCTGGTATCAACCTTCTTGCTGACGAGTTCGGTAAGGTCCATGTCCCTGTCGTTGTCGGTAATCACAGTCGCCGTACCCGTAAGCCTCGCATGAAGCACAGGGCTAGAGATAACTTTGACTGGTTTCTTGGCAAACAATTAGAACAACACTTCGCTGATGATGAGCGTGTCACTTTTCAAGTTCCTGACACTGCTGACGCTTTTGTAAAGGTTCATGATTCTACTTATCTCCTAACACATGGCGATCAAGCCAAAGGTGGAGGTGGGATCGGTGGGATCTGGCCTCCAATCATGCGCTTAGTCGCTCGTAAAAAGAACAACACCGAGTTTGACTGTATGGTCTTGGGTCACTGGCACCAACTTGTTTGGGGCGGCAACTTCATTATTAATGGTAGCCTCAAAGGTTACGATGAGTACGCTGCTGTGTCTAACTTCTCCTTTGAGGATCCACAACAGGCTCTATGGATTAATGTACCTGAACATGGAGTGCTTTGGCAAACTCCAATCAAAGTCCTAGATAGAAAATCTGAAGGCTGGTAATTAATCTTCGTCCTTGTTTAAGGACTCTATATATTCCATCAACGTTTTACCACCAAGTGTTTTCATCGGTGTAGTAGTTAATTCCATAATAGCATCAAACGGTAATTCCATCATTGGATGCCCTTCACCGGGGTCCATGCCCCACACATAATGTGTTTCAAACTCACCCATTAGAAGTATCAATCTCTTCTAACTGAGGAATAAGAGAATCAAATTCTTCTTCATCAGATAACTTACTCACAACACTTACCTTAGCATCAGTTAAGAAATGTTTAATAAACCCTGCTGGACCCACAGCATGCAACTCCCACAACCTAGACTCGTTATCTAACGTCAACTCTACTGTCCATTGAGGATCTTCCCATTCGTTATCCATCTATTAATTCCTTCCAAGTGGCTGGACCTACTATACCATCGCTAATTAAATCTGAATCTTTTTGAAACTGTTTAACAGCACGCAACGTTCCTCTCCCAAAGATACCATCAATGCCTGCACCTTTAAGAGTTCTCTTACCATTCCTAGCACACGGAATGTTTTGCTGCTCAAGAAATAATTGCAAAAACTTTACTGCCTCACCACGAGAACCAAGCCTAAGTACCTGCCTTCTCGCCTTATCAGATCCTTCTTTAAGTACCTGCAACGGGTGAGGTTTAGAAATTATAACAGGTTCCTTATGCTCGCTTGCTTCTCCTTTAAGAGCCGGAGCGTCAAACCATCCCCACGTGCCATCACTTTTACGACCATACGGTTGATGATGCCACCACTCAGATTTAACTGTAGGATAGATACCGTACTGTTTAGCCAGATTGTTTACTTGCCAAGTAGAGATACCTTTGCTTACTATACGAAAGTCAACAGCGAATCCGTAGTTATCTAGCGCTGGCTGAGCCATGTGCCATGACCCTTGGAAATTTCCCCCAAATTTTCTGTTCGGGTTGGCGGCCAAGTTTCCTTTACCGGCCTTATACTTTTTGTATAGCGCTTCTTGCGCTGCAAACGTCCTGACCCCTGATACGACTGCAACTTTTCCTTTACACTCAGGTGCATCAAGTAAAGCACCCAACCTGAATTTGAACTGTGGATGTAATTCATCTAACCTCACCCACGATGACGTGGTAGGTATCTCCAAATGTCCACTCATTGTATGCCTCTCTCTCTAGCGATCTCTTCCAGTCTACTAACTTCTTCATCCCAATCAAATTTCTCCAACTTATTTCTGGCTGCAACCAATTCATAATACTTCTTTTCACCTATTTTTTCCATAGTGAAGTTACCAAAATCTACTGGATTGTCAGTAAATCTGCCGTGACATGAGGCACACAAACAGAAAGCATTATCCAACATGGTGCGTGTATGAGAATACTTACGTGAAATAATGTGAGCACATTGCAATACATTACTCGTTCCACAATTTTCACAGTAACCAAGCGAACGAACTATCTTTGCATGCAGCCTTGTCGCTTTTCCTTTAGGTCCTTTACCATACATGTCAGTCATTAGTTTTTAATCCTCCACGAGTACGTAATAAGTAGCGCCCAAATAATTAAACCTGACCACACCATTACTTCATACATTTTATGCTGGTATGTACTTAGGACCGGGACCTTTATTCATCTTGACACTCACTCCAGCAGGAGGAGAGTCCCAACCTTCTTCAACTATTTCTGCTTCAACTATTGTATCTGCTGAATCTAATTCCATGGTCTTAACTTCCGGTGTAGACAGAGCAGTTATGTTAGCACTACCAGACAGTATCTCCAAGGGTGAGGAGCCGATTACTAAACGAGGAACAACAAAATTACGTGTCTGCCCATTACTTGTTTTTTTGCGTTTCTCCAATAGCAACCGGCCCTCAATTACATTCTCAGCCTGCAATCCTTCTAACATCTCAGCCATACCGGGCAGTTCATGGAAAGCATTCCAACCTTTAGACTCTAACCGCCACACTCCACCGAAAGGAATCTCCGGCAAGATAACACGCAGCCTTGTATACGGTTGACATGTCATCGCACGACCAGATGCTTTATTCATAGCGTCACATTTACATGGTTGAATATCAATATCAGAACCATCAGGTGTGTTAACAGGAATCTGCATGTCTATACCATCGCAACGCTTTTGCAATCCTCCACCCGACCACTCTTCATACCAAACACTTACACTGTCAGGCGGCAGAAACACACGTATGTCATCAACAGTAGTTAGTACTTCCCATTGAGCGATTTTAGATCTTTGTGGAGTCCAACTTTCTACACTCCCACCGTAGATAGCAGCAATAGATTCAAGTGCTTCACGATCCATTGAAGTGAAACGAAACGTATCAATACTCTTCATCGCCTTAGCAGTTTTAACTCCCAACCGTATACGCCCATGCTCAGGGATACGTCGGCTGTTACCTAGCGGAACTATTTCTCTACTCATCTTTTTTCCTTTGCTTACGAAGAGGACGCATCCCCCTCTTTAAAACTTCCACTTCTTTAGCATAAGTATACTTGCCCATATCATCATAACCGCACCAAAATAACGAAGTATCTTCATGTATATAACAGGCACCTGGAGTACCACCAACAGGCACAATTATTTCACCGCATTGACACACCGCTCTCAACGGATAGCCAACACCGACCTTATCTTTTTTCTTTCGGGGGGGTTGGGGTGCCAAACTTATACTCCTTATGCATATAGCCGATAGATTCATACATACTTTCGGCTGCTTCTCTAGCAGATGCTAATTGCAACTGATCATGAACAGGTTTAATACCGCTCTCAACATCCTTCTTACTGGGTATCTGATACGGCAAACCAAAATCATCTAATTTTTTTTTGAGTTCTTTCATGTATGAATGCAACCCATGCTGTATTGCACGCCATTCCCAATAAGAAAACTCGGCAATAACATCATGATCATCTTCATCCAGATTCGGATCAACATATAATATTTCTAGGTACGGGTCAGAATGCGGCCTCATTGTTATCCTTTACACATAGTTTTTGGAACCTGCAATAGTTGCACATCCACGTTGAACCTGAGTCTATAACAGCATTCTCTTCATTCCTCAACATCCACTTACCACTAGACGGAGCAGTTACTTCAGCACCGAACGGAATATCAGGATCGTAATGCGAAAACCTACGAGGAATATCATGAGCAGCAACACCCTTATCATGTATCTCACTAGTAATACCTTCAAGCCTAGCCACCTCAGCCTCAGCCCAAGGAGTGAACTCTTCCTTAGTGTAATGCCACTCGGAAGCGAACCTACCTATCTCATCAATACCCTTAGCAGCAGCACGACCCGGAGATATCAACTCCATAGCCAGATAACCGATCACTAACAAGTCAGCCTTAGCAGCGTGAGCATACATAGAACCTTGCACCACAGCAGACCAACGTGGCCCTTGACTATTCTCAACCGACTGCTTATAACCAAAGCCGTTAATAGTTTTTAACTCAAGCAAGATGCGTTGACCTTCACCTGTTTCAATCAGCATGTCAGCGTGACCGTAGCCATGCTCACCTAACGGTGTCTCCCATTCCTCTATGATGTTGAGACTGGAATCTTTACCAGCCCAACGCTCCATAGCAGGCGCTAGAATCTCATGAACAGTAGAGCCTAAACCCATACGCCATTTATCTGCTAGTCCCGGTGGATTAGTTTCTTCTGAGCCAGCCGTAGCGTACGCTATTTGCCTCGCACAAGAAGCAGCCTGACTACCACGCCATCTTGTACCTTCAGGGTTGCTAGGAGCCTCCCTATCTTGTTCCCAATATTCAACTATTCTCGGCAGAAATAACCTGCGATTGTTTTCTACTGGTGGTTGTGTGTAATTCATATGTGATAAATCCTTTCGTATCATATTTCATATTCACTAAAGTAATCTTGCAGCCATTGCGCCCACTCAACATTACTAATGTCACGCTTAGCAGAATCAAACCAATCCATATAAACAAATTCAATTCTTTTAGTACCTAACCATTTGTTGTTATAGAATCTTATTTCTTCAGACGGACCGCCCCAAGATATTTGATACCTTGAATACATTGCATCATCTTCAGGTTCAATCTTACTATCATAAGCCAAACCGTATTCATGTAACGAATCCCAATCAGCCATCCTATATATTTCTATGAAATCCTCTGCTCTAGATTCAAGAGCAGCATCTATTCTATCTTCACAAGTTTTTTCACTCATATGTTCAACCCCAATATCTGATTAGTAAGATCATCAAGATCTCCCATTTCCATATGCCGAGAAGTTCTCTCCAACAAATCACGCAGCGCTACTATCTCATCACCTTCCAACATGATCGTTGCCTTCGGACTGTTGTCTGCATACCCGGCATAGTTAGTTAAATGTATTGTACTCATAACGTATTCCTTTCTTTATATCTATTAAACATTACAGGTGTGACATTAAATATTTTTTTGTTTTATACACACGTCTACGCACCCAAATAAAACGTTTTAATTTATTAATCATTCTTATTCCTTATCTTCTTCAACCACTCGGCTGACAGATCTCTATTCTTTTCCATCTCATCTTCAGTCAACGCTTCAGACTCAAACATTTTTGTTTCCTTACGTAACTGAGGCAACCCCCTACCATTACCCATCAACACATCACCCAAAGAATTAAGGAACCCCATCACTCTGGCTTGGTCAACGTTACTGTTAAACGGTTTATACTTTATGTTGCTACGAAATTGATTAACTAACTTTGCAACATGTTTTAATTTTTTATCGCTTTCATCCATATAACTGTGGGATCTCCAGCCCCATCCCTTTCTTTTGTTCTATAACTAAGTTTCATTTGGTATCTTCTTTTTGCAATCTCTCTTGCATAAGATAGCCAACCTTCACATAAGTATTTATATTCAGGACAATCTTCTTTAGTTATTTCCCAGATGTTCCCATTAAACAACTCATCCCAATTATATTTATCAAAATTATCTACATCAGTTAGTTCTTTCATCGGTTATTTCCTCCTCTCTTGCTTCCATTTCTTCATACGTTAAACCACACTCTTCACACACATCATCGCCACCTTCATACACACGTACACCACAATCCTCACAAACCCAATACGAGGGACCATAAGCCTCAACGTCATACTCAGCAGCCCCAGTCCAAGGGTTATGCCACATACTATTCTCGTTAATTTTTATGCCTGCATCACGATAACGCTCAGCCATTTCTTCTGCTTTGACTCTCATTCTTAATGCTTCATTCATTATCTTCTAGCCACTCCCAACCTGTATTAAATTTAGTTTGCAAAGTCTGACAACTGTTGTCCCAATGGTCTGGGTCAAATTCTTCTTCATCTTCATTCATAACCATCTCCTATTTATCATATTTTTATTTTCAATATCAATTAACTCTTCAACCGCATACCGATAACTTACATCAGTACCAGTCATCCTATCTATTTCCATCAGTCTATCTAACAGATTGTCATATGCCTCTGCGTTATGACAGTTACTAATCACACACTTATGCTGCTTAACATCTGGTTCAGTTATCTCACCAGTCCACCGATACTCATGCAACCCATTACCATGAGCGACACGACGACGCACTATCTCCCATGAACCAAACTTCTCCTTACGCAAGTCACGTATCCGAGCAGCAGCACCAGACTCAGAACAATCAACCCTGTTCGCAACCTCAATGTTACGATGCCAACCCTGATCACTCATAATTTCACGTACTAACTCCAACTGTGTAGTCATGCGCTCACCATCTAACTCTTCATCATATGTTTCACCATCAAAGTTCATTCTATTATCTCCTGTATCACACCATCATGAGCAGGATTTTCTACATAACCCGGCTCACCATTGCCTGTATTAACTAACGTTTGAACATCAAACTCATCATTATAAAAGTTATCTTCTGCTTCACTCTTTGAATCAGCCTCAACTTTAACTGAAAACTCAGACTCTGCTGTAAATATTATTGTATATATCATCCTATTATCCTTGCATCATAAGGGTGATCCATAT
>Ga0163179_10000299_pt1 | contig 34903 bp, 17 predicted proteins | sample AtlANTMetagenome_FD_109643 | JGI IMG/M metagenome (GOLD analysis project Ga0163179, IMG submission 109643) | Marine eukaryotic phytoplankton communities from the Atlantic Ocean - Atlantic ANT 2 Metagenome | ecosystem: Environmental > Aquatic > Marine > Oceanic | place: North Atlantic Ocean... | reverse complement strand
TTTCCAGAAAAGGTATCAGAGAAAATCATCATAGCACCTCACACAAAGTATTATGCTGCAAATGATTTGCGTGATGCAATCGCAATGCCATTACTTGACAAATTGAATTCAAACGATAATGTCAAATACGTTCAACCCCGTGCATATATTTCTAATGGGTTTGAGGGTGGCAGCACGGATGCGTTTCATGAGTGTGCAGATTTAATTGAGTACGCAAAGAACATGGCAACTGCTGTGAAATTCGTCGATGAAAGAACAGCAAAGAAAATCAAAATCAACTTAAACTATTTGATTCGTGAGGGCAAGGACATTAACCCTTCAAACTTTGAAGAGTTTTGTGATTCTAATTTGATTGAGTTGTGGGATACGGTTCGTGAGATAAAGCACCTTGCATTAAATCAGTGTCGTGACACTGCTGATTTTCAGACTTTCATCATGGGTGATTATCAACCTATTCAGGGTGAGGGGTACGTCATGATCACACGGTTCGGATATTTCAAACTGGTTAACCGTCGGGCATTTTCATATGCCAACTTCCATAATAACAGATTCGTTCCCTTACCTCTTCGTGCATCATGAAATGTAAACAGTTGAGAAAACGTGCCAAAGATTTGGGTTGGTATCTCATCCGCTACGGTGGGAGGCACGAAGTGTGGGGGCATGATGATTCTCCCAAGCATGTGACTATTCCTTATAATGCCAAAGACTATGTGGGCAAATTGATTTTAAGGCAACTGGCATTATAGTTCATTCGTTCGTGAATCAGACAGTGGGGGGCGTGATGCCCCCCCGTTATTAAAAACCCGTAACTACCCTAACCTACAAAGTGTTACGGAAGGCAGCTATAATTCCCTCTCTATATAAAAATTTTTTTCCCTATATAAAAACATAAACAGGATTTCGAGAATATGAAAAAAAATTTTGATGAAATTTTTTCGACTATAGAGATTGATCCAGCAACTGACAGATATCACATGACTATTCCTGAAGAAATCATCAATGAGTTTGACTGGTATGAAGATCTTGTGTTAAAATGGAATCTAGATAATGGTGAGATATTTCTCACAAGTGCCAATGAATAAAACCCCTCATATTATACTTAAAAATTTTCTTCCTGATGAGAAAAGAAAAAAATTAATAGAGGATTGCAAACCTTTTCTTCATAGTTTGAGTAAGGAAGGAGAGAAAGAATTTCCAGCATATCAGTCTGATGATGATTTACGTTTATACTCACAATTTAATGAAATACATTTTAAGGCTGACATCTTTGTTCAAGAGTATCTTCAAAAAAAATTAATACCTGATAAATCTTGGTTTATTATGACTCAGGGTAAACCCAATCAATGCTCAATGCATAATCATCCTGTAGATTATGTGGGAGTATATTATATGAATTCACACTCTTCTTTTATTAATGGAACTGAATTTGAAGAATATGGATTAGTAGAAGCTCCCGAAAATAGTATGGTAATATTTCCTGGACACTTATATCATACTCCTCCTCAATTTAAATCTAATGAATATTTTGAGAGGTATACAATGTCACTTAATTGGAATGAAGTCAAATGAATAAAACCTATCACATATACTTGAATGATAAATGTTTATTCAAGTGTCTGAATGATGAGGAGTTTAATATAATATGGGGAAGATTATATCACAGTTACATAGATAATCTAACTTACGAAGAATTAGAGGATACGGATAATACTGAAAGTTATATGGAGCACTCTTATTGACACCTAATATATAATGGAGTATAATATTGATACTTAAGTAATTTTAACATAGCGAATTCGATTATGGCTAAAGGATTTACGGTGAAAGCGAAAGCACCGGTAAAGAAGCAAGAATCTGAATGGGATTATGAAAAGGCAAAGGAAATGGTGAGGGGAAAAACCATTGTCTTCTGTCTACCTGGAAGAGGTGTATCCTATCAGTTTCTTAAAAGTTTTGTACAACTTTGTTTCGACTTAGTACAATCAGGAGCAAGCATTCAGATTTCGCAGGATTATTCCTCCATGGTAAACTTTGCAAGATGCAAGTGCCTTGGTGCGAATGTACTGCGAGGACCGAATCAGATTCCTTGGGACGGTAAGCTAAAATATGATTATCAATTATGGATTGATAGTGACATTGTGTTTAACAGTGAAAAATTCTGGCAATTGATATTAGTAGATCAAGACATTGCAGGAGGATGGTATGCCACCGAAGATGGTAGGACAACTTCTGTTGCTCATTGGTTAGAAGAGGAAGATTTTCGAAGCAATGGTGGTGTGATGAACCACGAGACTGTCGAAAGTATATCCAAGAGACGCAAACCTTTCACAGTGGATTATACAGGTTTCGGATGGTTATTGATTAAGAATGGAGTCTTCGAGCACGAAGGACTACCTTATCCATGGTTTGCACCCAAGATGCAAGTCTTTGAGTCTGGTGAGGTACAGGACATGTGTGGAGAAGATGTTTCATTCTGTCTTGATGCCAAGGAAGCAGGTTTTGAAATCTGGTGTGATCCTCGTATTAGAGTCGGGCATGAAAAAACGAGAGTTATATAATATTCTTATAGACAATAAGGTAGTATTCGGTGACTTAGGAGAATCCGAATACTTTACCAGAATGGAGGACTTATCGATACAATATTATCAGACAGGTTCTCCACATCCTGATACAATTAAAACTGAAACTTATTTGGAGGAAAATGGCGAAAACGTTTAGTGGTGGAATTAGTGGTGGGAATTTTATACAATCTCCACCGAAGAAGACTCGTCAAGGGAGGGGCAAACATTCAAAATATACGGCAACCTCTCGTAACTCGGCTCGCAAAAGATACAGAGGCCAAGGTAGATAATATAAAGGGCATCCGCAAGGGTGTCTTTTTTATGTTTAATAGTGGTATAAATAAAGAAAAACTCTGTTTATTAATGGCACTTAGTAGGATATCACGATCATTTAAGGATATTAGTTTATCTTTTGAGCCACATCCTGTGTCACAAGACTTGAAGATATTAAAAAATGAGAGTGCTATTCGTAGATCTGTACGTAATATAGTTCAAACAATTCCAACTGAAAAATATTTTGACTCTTTATTTGGTTCTGATGTTTATAGTAGTCTATTTGAATTTGTAGACTTTGGTACTGCATCTAATATTCAAGATCAAATTAAAGTTGCATTAAATAACTTTGAACCAAGAATTGGTGATGTAGATGTTAATGTGGATGCACAACCAGATATCAATAGTTTTGAAATAACAATTATATACGATATTATTGGACAAGAGTTTCCAACACAAGAATATACCTTCCTCCTAGAGGCAACTAGATAACATGCCGTTTACTAAATTTACAAATCTTGATTTTGATCAAATAAAGACTTCAATCAAAGATTATTTACGTGCGAATAGCGATTTTACTGACTTTGATTTCGAAGGCTCTAACTTTTCAGTCCTAATAGACACACTGGCATATAATACGTACATTACGGCATTCAACTCTAACATGATTGTCAATGAGTCCTTTCTGGAATCAGCGACAATGCGTCAAAATGTGGTTTCCTTAGCAAGAAACATTGGTTATGTACCACGCTCCAGGACAGCGGCCACAGCACAAGTATCCTTTGTTATTACTGGTTTAGAAGTTTCGAATATTAATCAAACACCAAATGCAATTTTACCATCTGGTTTGGTATGTGTGGGTAATGCAAATAATACTTCATTTATATTCTCAACATCCGAAAACTGGGTTGCACCAATAAGGGGAACATCAAATACGGGATATACGGCAACATTTAATAATATTCTTCTTAAACAAGGTACATTATTAGAGAAAACATTCACCGTTGATACCTCAATAAATCAAAAATTCATATTAGATAATGATGGAATTGACACTTCTACCATTAAAGTGTATGTAAATGATGGAGTAGAAGGACTTGGTGTTGAATATTCATTAGTTAACAATATTATTGATGTAAATTCAACATCACAAATCTATTTGATTCAAGAAGTACAGGATGAAAAGTATGAATTAATCTTTGGTGATGGTATAATCGGGAAAAAATTACCAAATGATGCAAAAATAAATGTAAAATATATTATTACTGATGGACAAGATGGAAATGGTATTGGTAATAAGAATGGTTTTGAATTTGTGGGTAAAATATTACAAAATAATCCAGAATCAGTCAGTAATACAATACCATTTTCATTTACAGTACCAAATGTAATAACAAATCAATCTTCTCAAAATGGTTCTGAGTCAGAATCTATAAATTCTATTAAATATTTTGCTCCAAAAATCTATTCTTCACAATTTAGAGCAGTAACTGCTAGAGATTATGAGACAATTATTAAAAGAATATATCCAGATACCGAATCTGTTGCAGTTGTTGGTGGAGAAGAGTTGGATCCACCAGAATTTGGTACTGTATCCATCAGTATAAAACCAAAAAATGGTAGTTTTGTATCTGATTTTAATAAAAATAGGATTTTATCACAATTAAAGCAATATTCTATATCAGGAATTACGCAAAAATTGACAGATTTGAAGATATTATACGTTGAACTTGATTCTGCTGTATATTTTGATGATACAAAAGTATCTACGGCAGAATCTTTAAGAGCAAAAGTAATTGATAGTCTTAATGCATATGCAAATTCATTAGATGTTAATAAATTTGGTGGAAGATTCAAATATAGTAAGGTACAGCAAGTAATAGATAATACTCATACGGCAATAACATCCAATATAACCAAGGTAAGAATTAGAAGGGATCTTAAAGTTGCTTTTAATCAATTTGCTCAGTATGAACTTTGTTATGGTAATCAATTTCATGTAAATGCTGCTGGTTTTAATATAAAATCTAAAGGATTTTATATTTCTGGACAAGTTAAACCAGTTTATTTAACTGATACTCCTAATGCTGATTTGAAAACTGGTGGGCTTTCTTTAGTACAATTATCAAATGTAGGAGATATAGTTGTTATAGCAAAATCTGCGGGAACTGTAGATTATATTAAAGGTGAAATTATTTTACAAACTTTAAATATCACATCAACAGTTGATGGAGGTAATGTTATTGAAATACAAGCAGTACCAGAATCTAATGATGTAATTGGATTAAAAGATTTATATTTGAGTTTTGACATCCCAGAAAGTACAATAAATATTATAAGAGATGTTATTAGTTCTGGTGACGAAATAACAGGAACCACCTTTATAAAAGATTTCTATACATCAAGTTATCTCAACGGACAATTAATACGACAGTAATATGATACAAAACGTTTTTGAATCTAGAGTGAAGATTCAACAAATTATTGATAATCAACTTCCAGAATTTATTAAAACTGAAAGTCCTAAAGCATTAGATTTTTTAAGACAATATTATATTTCTCAGGAATATCAAGGTGGTCCAGTTGATATAGTAAATAATTTAGATCAATATTTAAGTTTAGATAGTTTAATTCCTGAAGTTATAGTTGATAATTCTAATCTTAGTGTAGATATTACTGCAGAGGATCAAACAATTCAGGTATCTAATACAAAAGGATTTCCTGCTGAATATGGATTATTAAAAATTGATGAGGAAATAATAACATATACTGGTATTACTACCAATTCATTTACGGGTTGTAAACGTGGATTTAGTGGAATAACTGGTTATCATCAGGATTTAAATAGAGAAGAATTAATATTTTCTGATTCAGTAGCAGCATCTCATTCTTCTGGTAGTTCTGTACAAAATTTAAGTTCTTTATTTCTTAAAGAATTTTATCAGAAATTAAAATTTAGTTTAGTACCTGGTTTAGAAGATATTGATTTTACTCCTACATTAAATGTTGGTAATTTTCTAAAAGAATCAAGAGCTTTATATCAATCAAAAGGTACTGATGAATCATTTAGAATATTATTCAATATCCTTTATAATGAAACACCTTCTATTCTAAATTTAGAAGATTATCTAATAAAATCATCAGCAGCACAATATGTTAGACGTGAAGTTGTTATAGGAGAAATTGTTAATGAAAATTCTCCTGATGAAGAACCACCAAATCCTAAAAGATTAATTGGACAGACATTATTTAAAAAATCAGATTTAAATACCAATGCAGCTATATCTGAAATAGAACCATTTACAAGAGTTGGTGTAGCAGTTACAGAATCGCAACAATATTATAAAGTTTCTTTATTTATTGGTTATGATGATAGTGCATCTACTGTTCAAGGTAATTTTATTATTACACCAGCAACTAAAGTTATTGGTGATGTTGCAAAAGATTCTTCTATAATTACAGTAGATTCTACTATTGGATTTAAAGCAAGTGGTAATGTAGTATCAGGTAAGAATAATATCTCATATACAGATAAAAGTATTAATCAATTCTTTGGATGTAGTGGAATTAATAATCCAATTTCTTCAACAGATAATATAAGAAGTGATGATGATACTTATTTTGGATATGAGAGTGGAGATACTACTAGGAAAGTAGAATTTAGATTAACTGGAGTGTTATCAGAATTTGAACAAGTTTCGGAAGATGTTACTGTTGATGAAGAAGAGATTATAGGTGTAAGAAATCTTGGTGAATTGATAGAAAATCCATCTAGAGATAAAACATATAAGGAGATTTGGGCTAATAGTTTAATATACAATACAAGTACAAGATATCAAATTCAAAATCCAATAAATGATAGTAAATTAACTTTAAATGCTGCAACTTATGATAGATCAAGTTTAAAAGAAGGTGATGCTGTAGAAATACTTAAAAGAAATTCTAATAATATTGTATTTGGTAAAAATCAACTTTGTTATATTAAAAAAACTTATTCGGATAGTAATGAAATTCTACTTAATGCTATTAAGGATGATATAGATGATAATATTGAATCTAATAGAGAATATGATTTAAGAAGAAAGATTAATACCCCTATAAGTACTAAAACTCCTTTAGAATATGATAATATTACTTCAGATGTACAGAATTTATATGTTGAAGAAGAAAATGAATTAGTTTATGTTGCATCAAATTCATTACCATCCCATAGATTAGATGGGAATTTTGACAAACTTATAAATGATGAAGGTAAATTTATAAAATATTTAAGTAGTATTGATGTTCAGATTAACTCTGCAACTATTCCTGATAATCATCCAAATACTTATGGTTTATCGGATGAAATTTCAGATAGTATTACAAATCAATATGCATCAATTAGATTTGCAGATATTGTACCTTTTATAGATGGTGATGAAGTTTATTACAAACCTTCAGAAGATCCCTATGGTGGTTTGACTGAGGGAACTTATTTTGTGGAAATTGATTCTGATGATAGTAAAAAGATAAAATTATACAGTTCACCTACATTTATTGGTACATTAAATTATTTAAGGCTACAAGATTCTCCTGGAAATCATACATTTATATTAAATTCTCAAAGATCTGGGAAAATAGGAGCTCAAAAATTATTAAAGAAGTTCCCATTAAATATTGATAGTACTACAGCAAAACAGTCTATCACCACTCCTGGTACAACAGGAATGCTTGTTAATGGTGTAGAAATTACAAATTATAAATCAAAAGATAAAGTATATTATGGACCTTTAGAGTCTGTTAGTGTGTTAAATTCTGGTATTAATTATGATGTTATTAATTTACCACAAATTGACGTAGCTACAGGATTTGGTGTTACTGCATTAATTCAACCAGTAATTCAAGGTAGTATTAGGAAAGCATTTGTTGATACTCAAAATTTTGATATTAAAGATGTTCTTTCTGTTAATATTACAGGTGGTAATGGAAATGCTGTAATTGAACCTATAGTTAATGTTAGATATAGAGATGTTTCATTTAGTGGATTATCAACCTCTAATTTTGGTGGAGTTAGTCAAGAACATGATACAATTAAATTCGATATAGATCATGCATTTTTTAATGGCCAAGAAGTAATTTATAATTCTAATGGCAATCCAGGTGTTGGTGTAGGTATTGGAACATCTACATTATCTAATGGTGCAAGTTATTTTGTTAATGTCATTAATGAGAAAACAATTAAATTATATACCTCTCTTGAAGATGCGGTAACTCAAATTAATACTATAAATTTAAACACTTATAGTGCATTAGGAAGAGATCATAAATTTTCAACACTTTCAGATCAGAAATATGTTGCAGGATTAAATGTAATTGATGGTGGCACATTTACTAATAGAAAATTAATTGTTAAACCTACTGGAATTTCGACTCATTATGATAAAGTTATATTTAATAATCATGGATTTAATGATGGGGATAAAATTGTATATTCTACCACTGGAACTAAAATAAGTGGATTAACAACATCTACTGGAATATCAACTACTGCAAATCAATATCAAATTTTAAAACTTGATGATAATTCATTTAGACTTTCTGATGCTGGTATTGGTGGATCTATAACGTCTAATTATAGAAGAGGAAATTATGTACGTTTTGAATCAGTTGGTAATGGATATCATAATTTTTCATATCCTGATATTTCAATTTCTTTAACTTATGCTCCTGTTGGTTTTGGAACCAATACTCAAAATACTGAAGAAATTTTAGTAACTCCAATTGTTAGAGGTACTATTATTGATGCATATTTGTATGAAACTGGTACTGGATATGGTTCATCTATAATAAATTTTGAAAATAATCCTATTATTTCTATTAGGAGTGGTAAAAATGCATCTTTAAAACCTAATATAATAAATGGGAAAATTGATTCTGTATCTGTATCTTTTAGTGGTAATGAATATGTATCTATTCCTGATTTAAATGTAATTGATTCTTCTGGTTATGGAACTGGTGCAGAATTATTACCAATTATTGTTAATGGAAGAATAACAGATGTTAAAGTTATCAATGCTGGAATTGGTTATTCAAGTATTGACACATCAATAAATGTTGTTGCAGCTGGACAAAATGCAATTATTGATAGTAAAATAAGGGATTTAAAGGTTAATAATAATTTTAGATATGCTAAAAAGAATCAAGGTACTGTTAGTGAATTATTATTAGAGACGAATAATAATTTACAATATAGTGTATGTGGATATCATCAAACTTTAAGAGAATATTTTGATGATATTGCTACCCAAGATATAATTACTCATTCACCAATTATTGGATGGGCATATGATGGAAATCCAATATATGGATCATATGGATATAAGGATCCTAAAGAACGAGTAAATAATCAGCGTTTGATATCTGGATATGAATTAGATTCTTCTAATATTATTGATAGACCTAATACAACTGTTTTTTCTTTAGGTTATTTTGTAGATGACTATAAATTTACAGATAATGGTGATTTAGATAGAAATAATGGCAGATTTACAAAAACAAAAGATTTTCCTAATGGTGTTTATGCATATTTTGCAACTATAGACAATGAAAATAATCCAGAATTTCCATATTTTATTGGAGATTCTTATAGATCAACTCCTATACAGCAAGACATTGATCAATCATTTGATTTTACCAAATCAAAACTTTTAAGAAATACATTTCCATATAAAGTATCTGAAAAATATATTGATAATGATTTTATTATAGAAACTGATGAAATTGCTAAACAAAAATCTATAGTAGATTCAGTTACAATTGGTAGTGTTGATGAATTAAGTATAGTTTCATCTGGTGATAATTATCGAATTGATAATCTTTTGGAATTTGATGATGATGGTACTGAAGGTAATGGATTAACAGCTAGAGTTTCTTCTTTAAAGGGTAAAGATGTTGTAGATATTAATATAGATTCCACTGTTATTAATGACGTAATATTTACTTGGGATGATGGAAATAGAATAAAAGGTTCTATTTTGCCTTATCATTCTTTGAAAAATAATGATAATATTACAATTTCTGGATTTGCATCAACATTGTCAGAATTAAATGGAAATTATCCTATCGGTGTTACTACTTTTTCAGCATCAGGAATTGGTACAATATTAGCATCTTCTGGAATAACGACTGAAATATATGTCTCTTCAATTCCAGAATCAGTATCTATAGGTAGTAGTATTGGAATTGGTACGGAAACATTAAAAATATTGGATATTTATAGAAATCTTAATATTTTAAGAGTTGAAAGAGAATTTGCTGGAATAGCACATACAGTACCTTTTAAAATATCTTATTTACCAAATTCATTTATAATTGATAAAAATATAACTTATTTTGATTCTAGATTAAATAATAAAGTTTATTTTAATCCAAAAGAATCAATAGGATTTGGAACTATTTCAGGTATTTCATCCTCTGTAACTTTTAGTTTTGGAATATCTGATAGTATTGCAAGAGATATACCTACACAAAGAGTTTATATTGAAAAACATCCATTTACTGAAGGCCAAGAAGTAGTATTTACTGCTGGTACATCTAATATAGCAATATCTACTGATGGGAATTCTGCATTTAATTTACCATCAACTGTTTATATTTCAAATACTAGTAATAATACTATTGGGATAAAAACTGGTATTGGTACAGATTCAAATGGATCATCTTATTCTGATGTATTTTTTGTAAGTGGTGGTGCAAATGAAGATAATACATATTCTTTTGAAAGTAAGTATAATCAATTATTTGGAGATATACAAAAAAATGTTGCAACAGTTTCAGTTTCAACTTCTCATAGTTTGCAAGTAGATGATGAAATTAGTTTAAATATTAAACCAAATTTATCAGTTGGAATTGGTACAACTTCTATAGTTGATATTAGAAGAGATGAATTAACGGGTTTTTCATTAGTAGATCCAATAAGTTTTAATTCAACAGGAATTAATACTTCAAATAGTCAATTTGAAATTATATCTCATGGATTAAAAACAGGTGATAAAATATCTTATACAACCACTGAACCTAATATAATTCCTGAAGGATTATCAATTAAAGATTATTTTGTATATAGAGTTGATAATAATAAATTTAAATTATCAGAAACATTAAATGATGTTATATCTAATCCACCAGTAACTGTAGGTATTGCAAGTACGGGTGGTATATCACAATCTATTTCTTTAATTAATCCGCAGATTAATGTCGTTCGTAATAATAGTTTAGTTTTCGATCTAAGTCATTCCTCACTAAAAGATTATAAATTAAAACTTTATTATGATGTAGATTTTAAAAATGAATTTGTATCTACAGCATCTACTATTTTTGATTTAATAGGTATTGGAACACCAGGTATTGGCCATACCTCAACATTTACAATTGATTATAATTTATCATTACCAAAACAATTATATTATACATTTGAAAAATCTGGATTTATTAGTACATCTGATATAAATGTTAAAAATTACTCTCAAATCAATTTTGTAGATAGTAGTTATAATGATACTTATAATATTATTGGTATTGGTATAACCACATTTGATATTGCATTAAAATCATTACCAGAAAGATTGTCATATAATCAAAATGATTGTGATTCTTTATTATATTCAACAAATTCTTTAACAGAAAAAGGTGGTATTGATAAAATAGGTATTGATTATGGTGGATTTGGTTATAAAAAATTACCTAATTTTGTTGGCACATCATCAACAGAAGGAACAGGTGCTCTTGTCATTGCTAAATCAAAGAATATTGGAAATATAAATCAAGTAAGAATTGTGAATGAAGGTTTTGAATATTCATCTGATAATACTTTAAAACCAAATGCATCTATATCTCCATTCATTACTATAAAAGAATCAAATACTATTGGAAATATTTTTGTTATTAGTGGTGGTAGAGGATATTTAAATGAACCAACAATTAATATTGTAGATTCTGTAACAAAAGAAGTACTTGATAAAGGTATTTTTTCTCTTGATTTAATAGGTAATTCAATCAATAGAGTTGATATTTTATCAAATCCTTATGGTATTTCTGATAATACAGTAAATTTATTTACTACAAATAATAGTAATGGTGTTGGTGTTAAAAATGTAGAATCTAGTTCATCAGGTATTTTTACATGTGCAATAACTACTCCACCTGCAGGATTTACAAATCCACCATTTTCACCAGGTGATGAAGTATTTGTAGAAGGTATTACTAAAAATAGTACAACTGGATCTGGATTTAACTCTAAAGACTATGGATTTGAATTCTTTAAAGTTCTTAGTTGTGATGATACTGGACTTGATTTTAAAGTTGTATTTGATATTAGTGATTTAACAACAAATACAGGAATAGCTGATACAGTTAATTCTTTAGCTGGTGTTGTAAATAAAGAAAATTATCCTATCTTTGAGTGTACATTAGAATCTACAAGATTTATTATAGGTGAACAATTATTAATAGATGGTGAATTAAGAGATTTGTATATTACTAAAAGTGAAAGTGATTATATTAAAATATTTGGTAATTATAATTTATTAGTTGGTGATGTTATTATAGGAAAAGAATCTGGAGTAACAGCAACTATTGATAGTATTGAAAATAATAATGGAAGATTTGTAGTAGATTATTCAAATAAGAAAAATATAGGATGGTATGATAATGTTGGAAAACTTAGTGAAGATACTCAAGTAACACCTGATAATAATTATTACCAAAATCTTTCATATTCGGTAAAAAGTTCTCGTACTTATGATGAATTAAGATCTACTGTAAATAGTTTACTTCATACTAGTGGACTTAAGAATTTTGCTGATACTGGAATTACATCAACTTCAAATGTTGGAATTGGTAGTACAGATGCTACAATTTCTATTAGAGATTATATAGGAGATAATAGAGTTGATACTATCTACAATTTTGATATTGCAAATAGTATCAACAGTAATAATAACTCTAAATTTATATCATTACAGAATAAAAAGTTGAATAATTTTATTCTTTCAAAGAGTAATGAAGTTCTTAAAATAGATAATATAAATACACAATTTTCTAATTTAGATGCAGAACCTCATCAATATTTAAATATTCTTGAAAATCCTGTAATAGATCATCAAAATTTAGTTATTAGGATTTCTGATTTAGCAAATTCTAAAACACAATTATCTGAGTATATATTATTACATAAGAATAATAATAGATTTTTATTAGAAAAAGGACAATTATATTCTGGTATTACGACATCTTATGGTGATTTAAAATCATTGGGTTATTTTGATTTCATTGAAGATGATTTGGGTACAAATTATTTTAGATTTATACCTATAGAAAGTCCAGAATTAACTGATTATGATATAAAAATAATTGATAATAAATTTACATCTACAACTGGAATTGGAACATATCCTGTAGGATTTATTAATTTATCTGGTACTACAACGATAGGTTCTAATACACCAACAACTACAGGTATTATTACTAGTCATTCTGAAAAAGTTACATCATTATATGCAAAAAATTATTTAACTAATAGGACAACAAAGGAAGTTAACTATGTAGAAGTTTATGCCACACATGATGGTTCTAATACTTATATTTCTGAATATTTTATTGATTCTCAAACTAAACAAATATATTCATCTATAGGAATAGGATCTTTTAAAGGTTCTATTAGTGGAACTGAATTTACATTGAATTATGAAAATAATACAGAGGATATAATAGATATTCAATCTAATATAGTTGGATTTGGTACAACTTCTATTGGAACAGGAACTTATAGATTTAAATTACCTAATCAACCATCTGGACAAGAAAGAACAGCAATTTATCAATCTAATTATTCAAAATCAATTGGTATATCAACAGTATTTGAATTAAATAAAAGTATCTTTAATAGTGTTAAATCTGTAATTGAAGTTAGTGTTGGTTCTACAAAAGCACTTCATCAAGTAATGGTAGTTCAGGATTCAAATGGTGTTTGTATGAATCAATTACCATTTCTTTCTGCAAATGGAATAATACCTAATACATCTATAGAGGAATATGATAATATTCTTGGGATAGGTACATTTGGAGTTAATTCTGATTCTTCTAATAATTTCTTATTAAAATTCTATCCTGATGCATTCTTTAATTCTTCTGATATTCAAGTATCTGCATTAAATTTATGCATTTATAATGATATTGATATATTTAATACACTTAATACTCCAGATTTAAGTTATGGTAATGTTGTAGAATCTGTTGATTTGTATGCATACAATGCACCATATGGTACTCGTGTTCAAAGAACTGATTTTACTTTAGAAAATAATAATACACCTATTTTTGCAAAATCTTTTGAACCTAGTAATTCAACAGAAGTTAATCTTTCTACTGGATTATTCACTATTGATAATCATTTCTTTAGAACTAATGAGGAATTAATTTATAAACCAGGATCTACATTTGTTGGTGTGGGTTCTACTGCTATGGAATATAAAGGTACTGGTGGTATAGGGCAGTTACCAACAACTGTTTTTGCTGTTAGAAATGATGAAAACTCTTTTTACATTTCAACTACATCTCCTGCTTCTGTAGGTACAGCAGTTACTTTTGTTGGTGTGGGAACAGGAAATTATCATAAACTTATAATGGCAAATAGCAATACTAAGGCTGTTGTGACTATTGATAGTGTTTTACAATCTCCAGTAGCAAATACATTACTTTCATATACATTAAAAGATAATGTTGGTGGACAAATTGGAACAGCATCAACAATTTTTGGATTAAGTGGTATATCTTCCATTAATTCTAATGACATCTTAAAAGTTAATGATGAATATCTTAAGGTAGTTAATGTTGGTTTTGGTACTACTACTATAGGTCCAATTACTACTGGTATAGGAACAACTGCATTAGTTGTGACAGAACGTGGCTTTGTTGGAACTTCTGCAACCAATCATGCTGATGGTAGTACAGTTGAACTTTATAGAGGTTCTTATAATATTGTAGATGAAAAAATACACTTTGCATCTCCACCAAGAGGAAGAGGTGGGTCATTGAAAAATAGTAGTAATTTGCTTGAACCTAAATCTGATTTTAATGGAAGAGTTTATCTTAGAGATGATTACTCAAATAATCAAGTATATGATGATATCTCTGAGCAATTTACTGGTATAAGTCAAACATTTAATTTAACAGTTGGTGGTGCAAATACTGTAGGATTGGGCAATTCTGGTGGAAATGGACTTTTATTGATAAACAATATTTACCAAAGACCTACTGCAGAAAATAATCCTGGAAATAATTATCGAATACTAGAGGATACTGTATCAGGTATTAGTAGTATTGAATTTACGGGTATTAAGACTGATACTGGAGATATATTTATTAGTGATAGTGATGTAAATCAAAATCAATTACCAAGAAATGGGTTGATTGTTTCTCTTGGATCTACTCCAGGATTGGGATATGCACCTCTTGTTGGAGCAAGAACTTTTGCTAAAACAAATGCTAATGGTGAGATTACATCAATTGTTAGTACTGGAGAAACAGGCCCTAGTAATTCTATTACTACTGCAAATTATAATAATGTAACTGGTGATATTATTATTACCACTAAAGACCCACATGATTTTGAATTGGGAATTGTTAATCAAGTTAAATTACATAATCTTGAGTTTGATTGTTCTGGACAATATCTCGGAGTAACTACAACATTCTTCCCAGAAGATATTGATCCTGTTACTGGAGTTAGTAGTGCATCATATAGTGTTTTGGATACTATTCCTGGAGACTTTGAACATAGATTTATACGAGATGCATTTGAAGGTAGTACTGGTGCTATACAGTTAATGAGCAGCCCATTTGGAGATAGAAAAGTTACTTCTGCAGTGTATTCTCCTACAAAAGGTACTCTAATTGTTACACATGATGGTAATTCTCTTTCTCATAATCAAGGAATAAAATTCCGTAATCTTTCGTTAGTATTTACTTGTGATGCAGATGGTCATACAACTGAGCATCCTTATCCAAGATTAACAGATCCAGTATATGCAAACATAATAAACGTATATGATGTTTCTGGAAATACATTTACTGTATTTGTTGGAAAATCTCCAACATATAGATTTAAAACTAATGTAGGTATATCTACAATTCCTCATAATTATATGCGAGGTGGTATTGTTACTCCTTGGTATGATGCTAATTATGGATCTGGTTATAGAGGTTCAGTATCAATTGAAATAACCGATGTGCCATTTACACATAAATTTGTCGGAACTTCTGGTACTAGTATATTTGTAAATTCATGGGCAGGTACTCCAAAAACGGTTACTGATGCAAGTTATGAGCCATCTAGTGGTGATTTAATATTAACTATTCCTTCTCATGGACTTACAACGTCTGATAATGTTGGTATAAACACAGATTCATTAATATTCTCATGCTCTAAAGATGATTATAAATCTATTCATGTTTATCCAAGATCAACAGATCCTGTATCAGGTATACTAACATCAATTAATTCAAAGACGGATGATACATTTACTGTAAATGTTGGTTCTAGTATAGGAAGTAATGGTAATATTACTGCTACAGTTGGTGCTGGTGGAACTCTAGCATTTAATATTGGTGCTGCAGGTACTAATTATAAGAATCCTGAAATTACTGTTCCTGAACCAAATTATGCAAATTTAGAAGTTAAAGGAGTATCAAGATTGGGTATTGGTACAACTACAGATACTGGAACTGGTTTATTACTTGATGTTACTATTGGAGCAAGTTCTACGACAGGTACAGGTGCCACTCAATTCTCTGTTACTGATTGGAACATAACAAGAGATGGTTATTCGTTTAAAAAAGGAGATGTATTTACTCCTGTTGGTTTAGTTACTGATGCTAGTTTAGAATCTCCAATATCACAATTTGAATTAACAGTAGTGGATACTTTTACTGATTCATTTGCAGCTTGGCAATTTGGACAATTTGATTATATTGATTCTATTAAAGATCAACAAGATGGTAAGAGAACAAGATTTACTCTTAAATATGATGATGAATTTTTGAATTTTGATACGGATTCAAATAGTGATTTTAATATAAATCTTTCAAATGCACTATTAATTATAGTTAATGGTATAATTCAAGAACCAGATATTTCTTATAAATTTAATGGTGGAACATCTTTTGTATTTACTCATCCACCAGAACCTGAAGATGATGTTGCAATATTCTTCTATAGAGGAACATCTGAAAGTGATACTGAATTAAAAGAAGGTATTAGACCATCATTAAAATCTGGTGATAAATTAGAATTGCTCAGAATACATGACAATGATGTTAATCAAAAGTCCAGAGTAATGCTTGGAATTGCGACTTTAGGTTCTGGGTATGTAGAAACTGATTTATATTTTGGTGAGGGTGTTAATGATTTGGATAAAACTTTAAAATGGACAAAACAGAAATTTGATAGAATTATTGATGGTGAACCTATTTCTAAATCTAGACCTAGTTTAGAACCATTAATATTCCCAACAGCAAAAATAATTGGAGATATTTCTTCTACAGAAGGATTAACAAATATTTTCATTGATAATAGAGGAATATTTGATGATGAAGAAGAAATATCCTTTAAACCTATTGGTGGACTTATTATTGATAGTATTGCTCCTGTAGCTGCTGGATTAACTGCTATTGTTTCTGCTGCGGGTACAATTTCTACATTAAGTATTGTTAGTAGTGGTAGTGGATATGTTGGAGCAACAACTTCAATATCTATTGGAATACCAACAACTGGTGTAGGTGTGGGTGTTGGAACAATAGCAACAGCAACAGTAACAATAACCAATGGTTCTATTACTACACCAATTACTATTACTAATGAAGGATTTGGGTATAATCAAAGTATAGTACCCAATGTTCTCGCACCATTGCCTATGTTTAATAAATTAGAAGAAGTTTCTAAAATTAATGCTATTCAAGGATTTACTGGTATTATTACTGGTATTAGTACTACTTCTGGTATAGGTGGAGCACCATTAGCAATTGAATTTAATTTAAAGGATGGTGGAATATATAATGGTTTATTAGTAAATTATCCTGTTTACATACATGGGACTTCAATTGGAAGTGGTGTAACTTCAATTTATACCTCTGATGATAATATTGTTGGTATTGGAACAATATTTTTAGATAATGTATATAATGTTAGTGCATGGAATTCTGTTACTGGTATTCTTAAATGTAATATAGATTCTAATACTTCTGTTGTTGGACTTGGTAGTACTAGTGGAACAGTATATGCTGGTGAAGTATCATGGGGTAGATTATATAATAATGATACTGGAACTATTACAAGAGGAGTAAACCCTATTTCAATAGGGGTTACGGGACTTACAATTGATGCTGGATTAACTACCCTCCCAACTATACAAAGAAGGCTTCAAGGCTTGCGAGATACTGGGGGTATTGAAGTATCTTAATTAATGTTATAAATATCTAAAAAACTATTAATATGTCTGCTGTAGTAACAGATCAATTTAGAATATCAAATGCGGGTAATTTTGTAGATTCTGTACTCGATACTAATAATTCCTACTATGTATTTCTAGGACTTTCTAATCCTAGTTCTATAAGTGGATTTGGTAGAAATTCATCTTGGCCATCAAATCCAATTGATAATTATCAGTATGAATCTCATTATAGAGATACTTCATTATTTGGTAAAAAAATTAACAGTAAAAATATTAGAAGAGTTGTTCCTAAAGTTCAATGGGTTGCTAATAATCGCTATGATATGTATAGGCATGATTATAGTATTAATAATTTAACACCTAACTCAGCAACCACTAGATTATATGATGCACAATATTTTGTTATTAATAGTGATTTTAATGTTTATATTTGTTTAGATAATGGTGGATATGGCTCTCCAAATTCTACTACTGCTAAAGGTGGTACTTCTAAAGATGAACCCACTTTTACGGATTTAGAACCAAGTGCTGCAGGAAATAGTGGAGATGGGTATATTTGGAAGTATATTTTCTCAATATCACCTAGTGATGTTATTAAATTTGATTCAACTGAGTATATTGTTGTACCTAATGATTGGGAAACATCTACAGATACTCAGATTCAAAATGTAAGAGAGGCTGGTGATTCTACTATAAACTTTAACCAGATTAAAAAAGTATATATTGAAAATGGTGGTTATGGTTATAATGGTGGACAATCTACTGGAGAATCTGGTCCACGAACGAATGTTCCAATAATTGGTGATGGAAGTGGTGCTAAAGTATCTATTGATTTTGCTGAAAATGGAGTAATTAGTGATATTACTGTTACTGCAGGTGGTAGTGGATATACTTATGGATTTGTTGATCTTTCTGGTCTTAGACCTGATAGTTTTGCAGAAGATAATAAAATACCTGCAAAGTTAATTCCAATTATTCCACCATCCAAAGGTCATGGTTATGACATTTATAAAGAATTGGGTGCTGATAGAGTTTTAGTTTATGCAAGATTTGATGATTCCACTAAAGATTTTCCAACAAATACAAAATTTTCTCAAGTTGGTATTATAAAAAATCCATCTACATTTACTGATTTAAATACAATTTTTACAGGAAGTCAATATTCTTCCGTATATTCAATTAAATTTGCATCTACTTTTGATTCAACTCCATCTATAGGTTCTACTATAACACAATCACAAGAGTTTGGAGTTGCGAAAGGATATATATCATCATATGATGATGAAACTAAAGTATTAAAATATTATCAAGATAGAAGTTTATACTTTAATCCTGATGGAACTCATACAGATTATGTTGGATTGAGTAGTGTTGGTAATGTATTACCTTTTGAATCTGATGGCCAAAATCAAAAAATTAATTTTTCATATACTACTGGAGTTGAAGAACCTATTAATTCTAGTTTTAGTGGAATTACAACAACAATTGGATCAAAACAAATAGATTTGGGAGTCAATTTTACAAATGGTCTTGCAAATCCAGAGATAAATAGAAATACTGGTGACATAATTTATATCGATAATCGAAAAATGGTGACACGAGACAGTAAACAAAAAGAAGACGTTAAAATTATTCTGGAATTTTAAAGACACATGGCACAGAAAAAGAATTTAAATATCAGTCCTTATTATGATGATTTTGATCAATCTAAGAATTTTTATAAAGTTCTTTTTAAACCAGGATTTCCAGTTCAGGCGAGAGAATTAACTACTCTACAATCTATTTTACAAAATCAAGTAGAAAATTTTAGTGCTGGTTCAGGTTTAAATGAGGGGGATCTTGTTATTCCAGGAGCTCCTAGTTATCATGGTGATTATAATTCAGTAAAACTTAATTCTTCTCAATTTGGTATTGATATTTCTTTATATGTTACTCAACTTATTGGAAAAACTATAAAAGGACAAACTTCTGGTATAACTGCAACTGTAGAATCTGTTGCTCTGCCTGATGGTAATAATGTTGAAGATATAACAATATATGTCACATATATTACAGCTAGTACTATAGATTTTACTGGAGTTACTTTTTTAGATGGAGAATCTTTATTATCTAATGATAATATAATTTATGGAAATACAACAATATCTGCTGGATCTATTTTTGCAACTCTTATATCTTCAAATGCTACTGCAATAGGTTCAGCTGCTTCTGTTGATAATGGTATTTATTATGTTAGAGGAAATTTTGTTAATGTTGATAGACAAACAATAATTTTAGATAATTATACTAATACTCCATCTTATAGGGTAGGATTAAAAATTGATGAATCTATTGTTCGTGCGAAGGATGATAGTTCATTATATGATAATGCTAAGGGATTTTCAAATTATGCTGCTCCTGGTGCCGATAGAGTTAGGATTGGATTAACTCTTACAAAAAAAGTATTATCAGACACAAATGATACAGATTTTGTGGAGATAATGAGAGTAAAAGATGGAGAAGTTAGAGAATTTACAAAAAAAGGCACACATAATTATAAGGTACTTAAAGATTGGATAGCTGGTAGAACTCAAGACGAATCTGGAGATTATGCAATTGATCAATTTGATATATCTGTTAGTGACTCTTTGAATGATAGATTAGATAATCGTGGGATATATTATAGTAATCAAAATACACAGCAGGGAAATACTCCTTCAGATGATTTAATGTGTGTAACAGTTTCACCAGGTAAAGCTTATGTAAATGGTTATGACGTTACAATTAGTGATAATATGGGTAATGTTATAGATGTTGAAAAACCTAGAGATAGTGAAAAAATAAACGTATCAAGTGTTGATTTTACCTTCGGGAATATTTTAAAGGTTAATAATATTAGTGGACAACCTCAATTAAGAAAAACTATTCAATTACATAGTACATTAGATGCTAGTGGAACACAAATAGGAGATGCAAGATTATATTCAATACATTTATCAGAATCTTCTTATACTTCAGCAGCTTCAAAATGGAATGCACATCTTTATGATGTACAAACTTATACTAAATTAACTTTAACTCAAACAGCAACTAGTGATGAGGTTCCTCTTACAACATATGTAAAAGGGTTACGTAGTGGTGCTACTGGATATATTCAAAATATAAATGCAAAGGTGTTTACATTAAGACAGACATCAGGTTCTTTCATGGTTGGAGAAGAGCTATCTTTTAATGGTGCTAAGAATCCTGCATTTGGTATAAGAACTATTGAATCAATTGTTGTATATGGTGCTAGAGATATTAGATCAATAAAACAAACTAAAGATGATGCGAAATATTTTCAAGATTTTAAAGCAACTTCCTTTTTAGAATCACTTCCATTGCCAAATGGTATTCTTGGAGGAACAATAACTGGCGGAAATGCATTAGTAAGTCCAGGAAAAGCATTTACTGGTATACCAGTTGGTACTATTATTCGATATCAATTTACATCTGGAGATGAAGTTTTTTGTAAAGTAACAGGTGTTAGTAATGGTGGTATGCAATTAGATATTGATAATGCAGATGGTTCGGATGTGATTGGTGTTTATAATAAAGATGTTCAAAATGGTACTTTCTCTGAGATTCGATTAGGAGTTCCTTCATTAATAAAGCGAGATGGATTATATGTAAAATTACCAGATCCTAATATTTCTTCTGTTGATCTTTCAGCATCAGTACTTCCAATATCAGCTCAAATAACAAATAAAACCATTAATAGCAATAACGTTAGTGTTAGTCTTTCTGATATTAAAGATGGAAATGAAGTTGGCATTTCTAGTGTATTTTTTGAGGCATATCAATCTGAAAGATATTCAATTTTTTATTCAGGAGGTGGAATTGGTGCTGTAACTTCTGATAGTTTTGCTAGAGGTAGTAGTAATTCTACAGTAACTTTTAGTGGATTAACTGATGGTTCTAATTCTGTTATTAATATAACAGCAAATAAACAAGGTATTCAAAGTAAAAGAAAAAATTATGAGAGAAGTCAAGTACTTACTATATCTAGATCTAGAAATCCAGAATCTGGAACTATTGTTGGAAGGTCATTAGCAGATGGATTAGATTATAATAATAAAGCATATGGTTTAAGAGTTCAAGATGAACATATTTCATTAAATGTTCCTGATGTAGTTAAAGTTTTAGCAGTTTATGAATCAAAAACTTCTTCAGCACCGACATTAGATACTATTACATTTACTTCAACTGCTAATGTAGGAACTAATGCTATTATAGGTGAAACTATTAGAGGTGAAACTTCTAATGCTATTGCAAGAATAGTTACAAATAATAATTCATCTCCTTCATCTGGAGGTGCTAATGTTTTAGGAATTGTATATTTAAATGATAAAAAATTTAATCTTACTGAGAGAGTTTTATTTAAAGAATCGGAAATAGTTAGTGATATTGAAAGTATAGAAAATGGTAGTTATAAAGATATTTCAAGATTCTATAGTTTAGATAAAGGGCAAAGAGATGAATACTATGACTATTCTAGATTAGTTAGAAAAACTAATGCATCAATACCATCTAAGCAGTTGATGGTAATATTTGACAAGTATATAGTACCTTCTGATGATACAGGAGATGCGTTTACGGTATTAAGTTATGATAAAGAAAGATATACTAAAGATATACCTATAATTGGTGATTCTGAGGTAAGAGCAACAGATACTCTTGATTTTAGACCTAGAGTATCTGATTTTAATTTATCAAATGCTTCTCCATTTGATTTTGGCCAAAGAAATTTTGATAGTGCTCCCAAACATTTAATAGCTCCTAATGAAGCAACAAATTTAGGATATCAATATTATCTAGGAAGAATAGATTCGGTTTATTTGAGTCAGTATGGTATGGTATCAGTAGAGAAAGGACAACCATCTCGTACACCATTAGAATCAGTAAGTGTTAATAATCTTATGAAATTAGCAACTATTACTTTACCACCATATCTTTATGATCCTAAAGATGCTGAGTTTCGTTTAGTTGATAATAGAAGATATACTATGAGAGATATTGGAGTACTTGAAGATAGAATTGATGAATTAGAAAGAGTAACTACCTTATCTTTATTAGAAACAAATACTCAAGCTTTAACAGTTGAGGATGCAAATGGTAGGAGCAGATTTAAAAGTGGTTTTTTTGTTGATACTTTTAATACAGATGAATTTATAGATGGTTCATCATCAATAGCAGTTGATACGGATAATGGTGAAATAAGACCTATTATTTCTAGAAATAGTTTAACAAATCAACTCTTACCTGCAACAAATACGATTGATGAAGAATTGGATTTATATTCAAATTATGACTTACTGGATTCTAATGTACAGAAAACAGGAAATGTAGTATCTTTAAAGTATGAAGAAATTGGATGGATTCAACAAACATATGCAACACAGATATGTAATGTTAACTTTTATAATGTGTCTCAATATACAGGAACAGTTACTTTAACTCCAGAGACTGATACTTGGGTAAGAACAATTAGATTAGCTGATATAGTGTTGGATATGAAAACTGTTTATAAAAAGAAAAAGAGAAAGAGATGGGGTTGGGGTAGTAATAAGAAAAAGAGAACCACATATAGTACTACTTCTGGGGATGTACTTGTTGATAGTGGAGATGAGACATGGATGAGATCCAGGAATGTGAGATTTAATGCTGAAGGTTTATTATCTAATGCACTACATTATCAATTCCTTGATGGTAATAGTGATGTACATTACATTCCAAAATTACTAGAAATATCTCCTGATAGTACTTTGGAAAACTATGGTTCAGATTCATCATTAAATAAATTTAGGATGGGTGAAACTGTTACTGGTTATAGTGATGATGTAAATGGTATAGAAATTATTAATTTTAGATTAGCTAAATCAAATCATAAACGTGGAGATTATAATAATCCTACTATCACATATTCAAATAATCCATATTCTCCCGAACAAACTTTACAGGATGAATATACAACTTCTTCTAAAGTATTAAATATTGATACTTTTTCATTAGCAAGTATAGAACAGGGTTTATATAGTGGATATGTTGAAAGAGGTACAAAATTAGTTGGAAATGAATCTGGAGCAGTTGCTTATGTAAAAGATTTAAGGTTAATTACTGATATTAATGGAAATTTACAAGGATGTTTCTTCTTAAAAGATCCAAATACTACTCCACCACCAAGTGTTCAAATAGAAACTGGTTCAAAAACTTATAAATTAACAAGTAGTCTTATTAATGCACCTAATATAACAGGTACGGCATCAATTTCTTCAGCATCAACTCCATATGAAGCAGTTGGCACATATAAAGAAATGCAGGTACAAGAACAAACTACAAAAACTATAACAACAACCAAAAACTGGTTTCATTTCTGTATTGGAAGTGGTGATCCTTTAGCACAAACTTTTAGTGTTGGTGGTGCTGTAGAAGCTCCAGATCCAGGTGTTACATTAAATGAAGATGACAATGGTGTTTTTGTTACTTCAGTAGATATATTTTTTGGACTTAAATCTAATGGAAATGCTCCAATAACATGTGAAATTCGTACTACAGAATTGGGAACTCCTACTAAAATTCGTGTTGGAAATTCTGTAACATTAAGGCCTGAGGAAGTTAATACTTCCCCTGTAGGTGAAGTTGCAACTAATTTTAAGTTTGCAGAACCAATATACTTAGAAGCTGGAAAAGAATATGCGATTGTTCTTGTTGCTCCAACAAGTAATGAGTATGAAGCTTGGATAGCACGTTTTAAGGAAGCAACAATTGAAACACAAGAACTTCCTAAAGATCAACAAGTTATATACAGTAGGCAATGGGCTTTAGGTAGTCTATTTAAATCTCAAAATGGTTCTATTTGGACTGCAGATCAATATGAAGATTTAAAATTTAAATTATATAAAGCTAAATTTTCAACTACTCCAGGAACAGCTTTCTTTGCTAATCCTACATTAGATAAAAGTAATGGATATGTATCTGAACTTGAGTCTAATCCTATTACTACATTTTCTAGAAAAGGTTATATTGGAATTACGGCTGTTACTGATTCAGTTGGAATTTCATCCTATTCCAGAGGAAGAACTGTTGTAGGATATAATGATGATAATGTAACAGCTGTTATTGTTGGTACAGGAGGCCCTGTAAAAAGTGCTAGTGTAGGTATTGTAACAGGTGGAATTAATTACAAACCAAATATGTCAACCTATGGACCTGTTGGTGTTTATAATATTACCGGGAAAGGTAGAGATTTGAAATTAAATATTACTTCAAGTTCTGGAGGAGTAATTACTAATGTAGCTATAAATGGTTCCAATGTAGGATCTGGATATACTATGGGAGACAAAGTTGGTATCATTACTGCTGAGAGTGAAGGTAACTATGGTGGTATTGGTGCTGAAATTTCAATAGACGATATTGAAGGTATTGATACATTATATTTGGATGATATACATGGAAGAGTAGGTGCTGATGGATTTAAATCTGGTGAAGATCTTAAATTTATTGAAGATGGTTCAACAACTGTCACTCAGACTAATATAGATTTAACTACTGATTTAATTCTTGATGGTGGAATTAATTCTGGAGATTATTTTAGAATAAATGATGAATTAGATCATGGAATGTATGCATCTAATAATAAAGTAATCATAAAAAATGTTACAACTGATGTAGATGCAACTACACTTACATCTAATTTAGAAAGTAATGAAACATCATCAATTGAAGTTGCATCAACTGAAAATTTATCTATTTTTGAAGGACTTCCTGTTAGTGCCACTAATCCAGGATATGTACTAATTGAAGGTAAAGAAATTGTTAGTTATAAGGAAGTTCAGGCTGGTAATATATTATATGATCTTGAAAGAGGTGTAAATAGTACATCAAGTCTTAATAATAATTCATTACATAATGTTGGTGCGAAAGTGGAAAAATATGAACTTAATGGGGTTTCTTTATTAAGAATTAATAAGACACATATAATATCACCTACGAATATTGATTTGGATAGTTATGGTATCCAAATTGATAAAGGAGTCACAGGAACTACTATTAATAGAAGTTTTGGTGGAACACAACCAGAATTATCTTTTAATATTAGTGAATCTCCTGTTGGTGGTTCAAATGTAACCGCAACTAGAAATATAATATATGATACAATAGTACCGATTTATGATGTATTTACACCATCAGATGTAACTTCTACATCAGCATCTATTAGAACTGTTAGTGGTACTAGTGTTAGTGGTAGTGAAAATTCATTTATAGATCAAGGATTTGAATCGGTTCAGTTAAATCAACCAAATAAATTAAGTAGTGTAAGACTTATATGCTCTAAAGTTAATGAAATTGAGTATTTGAATAATATTGAGAGAAATAAATCTCTTACTACAGGAATATCATTATCATCAACTGATGAAAGTGTATCGCCAATAATATTCCTTAATAACTCTAATACTGAATTTAGATGTAATAGATTAAATAATCCAATATCTGATTATATTACAGATAATAGGGTAAATTCTAGAACTGCTTTTGATCCACATAGTGCTATCTATATTTCACCTCCAGTAACATTAGATAAACCTGCAGATGGTTTAAAAGTATTATTATCCGCATATAGGGATGCATCATCAGATTTTAGAGTTCTTTATTCTATAAAGAGGCCAGATTCAGATGAAATTCCACAAGAGTTTGAATTATTCCCTGGTTATGATAATCTTAATGATACAACTGGAGATGGTTTTGGTGATAGAGTTATAGATTCTGTTAATAATAATGGTAAACCGGATGCCTTTGTTCCTGCTAGTTTGGATAATCAATTCTTAGAGTATCAATTTACTGCAGATAATTTAGGTGAATTTATTGGATATCAAATTAAAATTGTTATGTCTGGAACAAATCAAGCCTATCCAATAAGAATTAAAGATTTTCGTACTATTGCATTAAAATGATAAGAGTAGATGGATACTCTCATTTATATCGAGATGAAAAATCTGGTGCTATCATAAATTCTGATAGTATTGAATATTCTAATAGATTAAAAACTATTTCTTCTATTAAAAATGAAAAAAGTGAGTTAAATCGGATGAAATCTGAGATTGATGAGTTGAAAGCACTCCTTAAAAAATTATTAGAAAAAAGTACGGATTGAAATACAATATAAATAACAAGTAGGGATTTTATATCAAAATAGATGGCCGTATATGTTAGTAATCTTGTAATTAATACGGGAACTACTTTTTCACAAACATTTACATTAGAATCAGCTGAAACTAATTCAGTAATGGATTTGGGAGATTATGACGTACATGCTCAGATGAGAAAACATGCTAGTAGTTCATCTAAGACAGATTTTGTTGCTACGGTTGTTAATACTGCAGGGATAATTAAATTAGACTTGGCAGATGAGAAAACAGCATTATTATCACCTGGTAGGTATGTTTATGACATTGTAATTACTTCAGGAGGAGGGGTTAAAACAACTGTTGTTGAAGGTAGTGTTCTTGTTAGGGAAGGAGTAACTAGATAATGGCAGATATTAAAGTTAGTGTTGGACAACAAAATGCCGTAAAGGTTATTGCTAGTAATGTTGGTATAGGTAATATTATAAACACAAGTTTTAATGTTATTGGTGGAATTGGTAATATTGCTACTTTAAATGTTAGTGGAATTGCTACATTTCAGAATAATGTATCTATTGAGGGAACCCTAGTTGCTGGATTAATAGATGGAGGTTCATTCTGATGGCTAAACCAAGTACTAGACAAGGATTAGTAGATTACTGTCTAAGGCAGTTAGGTGCTCCTGTGTTGGAGGTTAACGTTGATGATGATCAAATAGATGATGCAGTGGATGATGCTCTTCAACTCTTTAATGAGCGTCATTTCGACGGCGTTGAAAGAATGTTTTTAAAATATAAATTATCACAAGATGATATAGATAGAGGAAAGGCATCAGGAACATCTGGAGTTGGTATTGCATCTACAAGTGCAACATCAACTAATATATCAGGATATGGAACTATTACTTCCAATTGGTATGAAAATTCAAATTTTATTCAAGTTCCTGATGCCGTGATAGGAATTGAAAAGGTATTTAAATTTGATAGTAGTACCATATCATCTGGTATGTTTAGTATTAAATATCAATTATTTTTAAATGATTTATATCAATTTAATTCAATTAATTTACTTCAATATTCTATGGTAAAAACATACCTAGAAGATATTGATTTTTTATTATCTACAGATAAGCAGATAAGATTTAATAAAAGACAAGATAGATTATATTTAGATATTGATTGGGGTTCTGAAACTGCAGATAATTGGTTAGTTATTGATTGTTATAGAGCATTGGATCCTGATCAATTTAGTGGTGTATATAATGATAGTTTTCTTAAAAAATATTTAACACAACTAATTAAACGTCAATGGGGCCAAAATTTGATTAAATTTAGAGGTGTTAAACTTCCTGGTGGAGTTGAATTGAATGGAAGAGAAATGTATGAAGATGCTGAAAGAGAACTTGAAAGTATCAGGGAAAAAATGTCTTCTGAATATGAAGTACCACCTTTAGATATGATAGGATAGTATTATGGCTCTTAATTCTTATTTTTTACAAGGATCTCAGAGTGAACAACGACTTGTTCAAGATTTAATCAATGAACAGTTGAAAATTTTTGGTGTAGAAGTATCTTATTTACCACGAAAGATAGTTAAGAAGGATACACTTTTCAGAGAACTTGAGTCATCTACTTTTAATGATAATTTTTCTATAGAAGCATATGTGAATACCTATGAAGGGTATACGGGTGCTGGTGATATAATGACTAAATTTGGAATGAGTTTAAAGGATGAATTAATAATAACAATATCAAAAGAAAGGTTTGAAGATTTTATTGCACCTTTTTTACAATCATTACCTGCTAGTGAAATAGAAGTTACTACAAGACCTCGTGAAGGAGATTTAATATATTTCCCATTAGGAAAAAGACTTTTTGAGGTTAAGTTTGTAGAGCATGAAAAACCATTTTACCAATTAGGTAAAAACTATGTTTACGAATTACAGTGTGAATTATTTGAACTTGAAGATGAGATGGGTGGATGGGATCAACTTAGTACCACTACTGAAGAAATTGATAGTGTATTAGTTAATCAAGGATATATGACATCCTTAAAATTAATTTCTATAGGTTCTACTGCTACTTTAGGAATAACTACTACATCAGGATATATTAGAAATATTATATTAAATCATGATGGTTATGGTTATTCAATAACTCCAACTGTTTCAATTAGTACAGCACCTCCAGGTGGTATAGATGCTACTGCTGTTGCAATAACAACGTCACCATTTAATTCTGATAACACTGACGCACCTGATTCTTATATAACAGAAATATTATTAACAAATCCAGGAGCAGGTTATACTGAAATTCCCACTGTTACTATTGTTAGTGCTACATCTACTCAAACTAATGGTATTACAAAGACTCATGGTGTTGGTGCAGCTGCTACTGCAACTTTAGTAACTACTGATAGTGGTATTGGTACAATATCAATTACTAATTCTGGTAGTGGATATCCAACTGAACCTATAGTTTATTTCAATACACCAACTTCTGGTGTTGGAACTGCTGTTGGTAGATCTGTTGTAAGTGTTGCAAATACTGTTACTCAAATACTTCTTTCTGATGCTGGTATTGGATATACTGCAGGAACAGGAATCGCAACTGTTGCATATCCTCCATTAATTACTGGTACTGGTGTATATTCATTTAATGAAATTGTTGTCGGATCTGTTTCTGGTGCTAAGGGTAGAGTGAAGAGTTGGGATAAAGATACTAATATTCTTAAATTGGGAACAACTAGTGGTACGTTTGTTGCAGGAGATGTTGCAATTGGATCCACTTCTACAGCACAATATACAGTTGATTATGTTGAGTCAGCTGAATTTGAGGATAAATACGACCAGAGCGAAACAATCGAAAGTGAAGCAGATGATATTTTGGACTTCACTGAATCAAATCCATTCGGACAAGTATAATGTTAGGAACTTATTATTACCACGAAATTATTAGAAAAACCATTATTGCTTTTGGTACTGTTTTTAATGATATAAATATTCGTCATAAAGATTCTTCTGGTGGTAATTATAGTGAACTTAAAATTCCATTATCATACGGACCTGCACAAAAATTTCTTGCAAGACTTGAAGAACAGGCAGATTTAAATAAACCAGTTCAAACTACATTACCTAGAATGTCGTTTGAAATGAATAATGTTACTTATGATTCAACTAGAAAAGCAGGTGTAACTCAAACATTTAAGACATCTGATGGAACTAATTTAAAAAAGGTTTATATGCCTGTTCCTTATAACATTGGATTTGAGTTAAATGTTTTTACAAAATTAAATGATGATGCATTACAAATTGTGGAGCAGATTTTACCATATTTCCAACCTTCATTCAATCTAACAGTAGATTTAGTTAGTTCTATTGGGGAAAAAAGAGATATAGCACTGGTATTGGATAATATATCATTTCAAGATGATTATGAAGGTGATTTTTCTACTAGAAGAGCACTAATATATACATTTAATTTTACTGCAAAAACATATCTATTTGGCCCTATTGCAGATACTACAGATGGACTTATCAGAAAAGTACAGACTGATTTATATACAAGTACGGATACTAAGACTGCTAAGAGGGAAATGAGATATACAGCAACACCAGTTCCTGCTGATGCTGGACCTGCTGATGACTTTGGATTTAGTGAAACTTGGACTGATTTTGGTGATAGTAAGACTTATAGTCCAACACAAGGAAAGGATATTTAAATCATGTCTAGTTATGATTCTATTGATGAAGCACTCAATACTACCAGTATAGAAGTGAGTACTACACCAGAAAATGGTTGTGTAAAACGAAAAGATCAATTAAAAAATGTAAGTGATGATATTAAGCATGATTATGATTATACTCGTGCTAACTTATATTCTTTAATTGAAAAAGGACAAGAATCTCTTAATGGTATAATGGAATTGGCAGGTGAAAGTGCAAGTCCAAGAGCATATGAAGTTGCAGGACAGATTATTAAGTCTGTTGCTGATACAACTGATAAGTTAATGGAATTGCAAAAGAAAGTTAAGGAGGTTGATGAGGAAATAAATAAACAACCAAATACAGTTACTAATAATTCATTATTTGTTGGTTCAACATCAGAACTTTCAAAACTACTTAAAAAAGGGTTTCTAAATAATAATACACAGACTGATCATAAAAACAATTAAATAATGGCCCTAAAGAAACCTTCAGATTTTTTTCGTGAAGATAATAAATCAGACGATATTATTCATGAATTAGTAAAAAGACCAGAATTACAGTCTTTTTCTGAAGCTTTTGATGTCTATAAAAATAATTTATCCAAATTAGATAATTTAGCAGATACTATAAATTGTGTAGAAGATATTAAATCAGAAATACAAGATTTTATTAAAAAAGAAGATCTTGATAATTCGATGATGGCTTATACTTTCTTACTTGAAGAAAGTATTAATAAATTAAAGGATGATGTAAAAAGTATTAATAAAAAGGATTTATTAGAAATTCAAGGTGATGTTTCTGGATTAACAGAACAAATAAATGAGTTTGTTGAAATAGAAGTTCCAAAATATAAATCAGTAGTTGTAGAATCTGAATTAAGATCATCAAATCATATTAAAGAATTTAAAGAAAAAATTAGCAATATTATTGAGGGAATTGAAGATTCTGTAGAAGATTTTAAAAAGGAATCAGTATCTCAATTAAAAGAAGAAACTTTATCTACTCTTGATGAGAAGATAAATCTTGTAGTTGAAAATAAAAATAAAGATTTAGAAGAGGATATAGAAACTTTAAAAAAAGAATCTATTGCTGAATATAGAGAATTTATCGTTGATAATAAATTAAAATCTGAGAATAATTTAAATAAATTTAAAGAAACTTTAGATGAGACAATTTCTAAGATAGAAATTGAAATTGATGGTGTTAGAGATAATAAGGATAGTTTATTTAAAAATTTACAGAAAAAAATTAAGGAAGTAAAAAATCTTAAGAAAAATATTATTGAAGATTTAGAAACTAGTGAGAATTATAAAAATGAAGTAACTAAAAAAGTTTCTGGATTAGAAATAGAAATAGTTAGAAATGAATCTCATCTAAAAGAAAATAATAATTATATTGAAAAAATTCAAGGAGAAGTTCGTTCTACACTTAAAAGACTTAATTTAGATGAATTAGAAAGACAGAATTCTAAACTTACTGATAAAATTAAATATCTTGAAGAAGTTTTTGAAAAGTTTAGTGAAAAGGATATTTTAAGTGAAGGTATTCTTAATATAACACCAGAAACTAATAATTCTGATACATTAACTCCACTCAATAAAAATTTTGTTACTCTTGATCAATTACAAGAACATTATAGAGTATTCATTAATCGTATTCAACAACAGTTATCAACTCTTGGTGGAGGCGGTGAAACACAATTACAATACCTTGATGATATTGTTGGTATTGCTACTAATTTAAGTGATTATAATGGAAAGTTTCTTAAAGTAGATACATCACAACCAGCAGGAAAGAATTTTGTATTTGCAACAACTGCTGGTGGTGGATATGTATTACCTACAGCAGCTGCTGGAACTCTTGGTGGTATTAAGATTGGTAGTGGATTATCAATAGATGGTGATGGTATTGTTACTGCTAGTGGTGGTGGAGGATCTACGGGTGTAGGTGGAACTTGGGCTATTGATAATGTTGGTATTAGTACTACAAAGAAGGTAGGAATAGGAACTACAGCTAAAGATGATTATTCTTTATATGTTCAAGGAGATGCTAGAATCACTGGTATTTTAACTGTTGGTGAAGCATCAATTACTATTGATCCAAGTGCCAAAAAATTAACAGGTTTGGATGAAATACAGATTGGTAGTGGTACTACAGCTATTACTATTAAAAAATCAGAATCAACGGGTAATATAGAATTTGCTGATGAAGATGGAAAGGAAACTCCTATAGGAATTGGAACTACGGTTAATATTAATACTACAGGAATTATAACTGCTGCAAATTTTAGTGGTATTTGGAGTGGAACTGATATTGCTGATGATTATATTGCTTCTGCTGCTACGTGGAATGCTAAACAAGATACATTAACATTTGGTATTGCTAATAGTAATGCCGTTAAGATTGATGATGCTTCAGTTTCTAATGGTGACTATGCTCAATTCACATCTACTGGAATTGCAGGTGTAACTACAGCAACGTTAAAATCATCTATAAATGTAACTGCCTCTGATGTAGGTTTAGGTAATGTAGATAATGTATCAATAAACAGTTGGACTGGTAGCACAAACATAGCAACTTTAGGTACAATTACTGCTGGTACATGGAATGGTACAGCAATTGAATATGACTCACTTTCTGGAGTTACAACACATATTAGTGGGGATACATCACCTTCATTAGGTGGAAACTTATCTCTTAATAGTAATAATATAACTGGTACAGGTAATATTAATATAACTGGTGATATTACTATAAGTGGAACGTTAACTTATGAAGATGTAACTAATATAGATTCAGTAGGATTAATTACTGCCAGAGAAGGAATACATGTTGTTTCTGGTGCTGGTGTTAGTATTGCTGCTGGTGGATTAAATGTAACTTCTGGTATTACTACTGTTGGATTCTTAACTGCTACCGATGTATGGGTTTCTGGTGCTGTTACTGCAACTTCATTACATATTTCTGATGATGAATTTAAAGTTCCTGCGAGTGGAACTATTATTGCTAAAAGAAATATACAGATTCAAACTGTCTATCCAATAATTCAACTTACTGATACAAATAGTGATTCTGACTTCCAAATTCAAAATGCAAATGGAAAATTTGGAATTCATGATACAACCAACTCTAAAGATAGACTTGTCATCACATCAGATGGTGATGTTGGTATTGGAACTGATAATCCCACTGGTGCTAATGCTGTTTCAGGTAATGAGGCAGTACTAGCAGTCGGTGTTGTTACTGCGACTACTTTATATGGTTCTGGTGCTAACCTTACATCACTTAATGCAACTAACTTAGCATCAGGTACTGTTGCAACAGCAAGACTTGGATCAGGATCAGCTGATTCTTCAGTATTTTTAAGAGGTGATGGAACATGGGCAGCTGCTGGTGGAGGTGGTGGTAGTAGTAAATGGACAACGGTTTCTGGTGGTATCCATCCTGCTACTATTGGTGATAATATTGGTATTGGAACTACTGCAGTATCTGATGCAACTCTTACGGTTGATGTTGGTACTGCCTCTACCGCAGTTGTAGTTCAAGGTTCAGAAGGACAATTATTTTCTGTAACCAACAGTCTTTCATCAGGTTCTATATTCTCTGTTAATGATATATCAGGTATACCATCCATAGATGTGGATGCCGATGGAACAATTCAGTTAGCCCCTTATAGTACAACTGAGAATGTTGGTGTAGGAACTACTAATCCAACATCAAAACTTCATGTTGTGGGTG
>Ga0163179_10000298_pt1 | contig 34913 bp, 38 predicted proteins | sample AtlANTMetagenome_FD_109643 | JGI IMG/M metagenome (GOLD analysis project Ga0163179, IMG submission 109643) | Marine eukaryotic phytoplankton communities from the Atlantic Ocean - Atlantic ANT 2 Metagenome | ecosystem: Environmental > Aquatic > Marine > Oceanic | place: North Atlantic Ocean... | reverse complement strand
GTAACTTCTCCCTCGGAGGTCAGGTTGATCGAGACCTTGTCGGGGAGGCTGATGATTTTCTGTCCAACTCGTGACATTGTTCTGTTTTGGTTGGATTTACCACACAAAGGCGAGCAACTCGCCACCTACGTTCTGACGCCTTGCGTGCGCCCCGGTCATGATGCCCTTGGAGGTGGAAACAATTGAAATCCCCAGGCCGTTAAGCACTCGAGGAATTTCTTGCGAGCCCACATAGCGTCGACGACCCGGCTTTGAAACCTTCTCCAAGTTGGTCAATGCCGGGGTGCCGTCCACGAACTTTGTCTTCACACGCAACTGCGGAAACGCGCTCGAAGTGTCGACCTCGTAGCTCCAGATGTAGCCCTCTTCCTTGAGGATGCGGGCGATCTCCGCCTTGGTCTTCGAGAAGGGAGCTGTAAACTGTTCATTCTGTGCCCGCGAAGCATTCTTGAAGCGGGTCAGGAAATCGGAAATAGGGTCTGAAAGGACTGCCATGATTCAATCTGGTTGGTTGTTACTCAGGCCGCCGCTTCGGCGTTCTCCGGACCCTGCTGGGTTTGCGGCTTGCGGAATGGAAAGCCCAGCGCGTCGAGAAGCGCTTTTCCATGTTCGTTGCTGGTTGCGGTCGTCACAAAGATGATATCAAATCCGAGGTTACGCTTGATCTTGTCGAGCTCCACCTCCGGGAAGATGGACTGGTCAGTAATCCCAAGCGCATAGTTGCCCCGCCCATCAAAGCTCTTGGGCGAAAACCCACGGAAGTCCCGCACATTGGGTGCGGTGATATGCATGAAACGATCCAGGAATTCCCACATGCGGTTACCGCGCAGGGTCACCCGGGCACCCACCGCTTCGCCGGCACGCACCTTGAAGTTTGCCACGCTCTTGCGGGCATAAACCACGCTCGGCTTCTGTCCCGTGATACGGGCGATTTCCTCGACCGCATCCTCGGTGGCAGTCTTCCGTTCGGCCTGTGCATAGCCGACGTGGCTGGTCACCACGATCTTTTCCAGCTTGGGGACCTGATTGACATTGTTCAGGCCAAGCTGTTCCTGGAGTGTCGAGACGACGTTCTCCTTGTAGTAGGTCAGTAGGGTTGGGTTCATGGTAGCGGGTCAGCTCTGGGTTTGGCTTAAGCGCAATTCTTTCTTCTGGGGTCGATCAATTAACCGGCCTCGATCTTCTTGACGTTGGAAATGTGGATCGGACCATCCTTTTCAATGATCCCACCATCAGGATTCTGCTCTGAGCGACGCAAGGCCTTCTTCATCACGCGGACACCTTCTACAATGACCTGTTCGCGCTCGGGATGAACCTCGAGAACCTTGCCTTGTTTGCCCTTGTGATTACCGGCAATCACCTCGACGAGATCATCGGGCTTAACGTGTGTCTTGATGCGGGACATAGCGGAATGGGGTGATTGGTTAAGTGGTCTACGCAGTCGGCACAGGATTCAGAGCACCTCGGGAGCGAGAGAAACGATTTTCATGAAGTTCTTTTCACGGAGCTCGCGGGCAACAGGCCCGAAGATACGTGTGCCACGGGGGTTTCCGTCCTTGTCGATGATGACGATCGCGTTCCCGTCAAACCGGAGGGCTGAGCCATCCCGGCGGCGTATCGGTGCCGCGGTGCGCACGACGACAGCCTTTACCACCGAGCCCTTCTTGATGGAGGCGGTGGGGATGGCTTCCCGCACGTGAGCGGTGATGATATCACCCACATTGGCGCTCTTGGTGCCGCCCTTCCCGATAACTCCGATCATCTTGGCGACGCGGGCCCCCGTGTTATCGGCGACCTCGACTTTGGATTCCATCTGGATCATGGCAAATAAATCGTTGGTTGTTGGATCATGGATACTGGCATGCCGACTCCGGCCTTCGCCTAGTGGGAAAGCACTTCGGTCAGACGCCAGCGCTTGAGCTTGGACATGGGACGGGTCTCTTCAATCCGCACCCGATCTCCAACCGCTGCCTCCCCCTTCTCGTCGTGAGCGTAGAATTTCTTCGAGCGCTTGATGATCTTCTTGAATTTCGGGTGGGGCACGCGGACGATGAACTCGACCACGATAGTCTTGTCCATCTTGATGGAAATCACGTTGCCGACTCGCTGCTTGCGCAGGCCCTGCTCTTTCTCGGTATCAGACATGAGTTAAATTCAGATTGAATCCTTGGTTGCCGTTCTTACTGGTCAGACTCCGCTCCCTGGTGGCGGCGCTCGCTCAGCACGGTCATCACGCGAGCTGCTTCCCGCCTTACGAGACGCAGCCGGGCGCTGTTTTCGAGTTGTCCGGTGGATTGCTGGAGCCGGAGATTAAGCGCTTCCTGCTTCAGATCACGCAGGCGGGCCTGAAGCTCTTCCGTGCTCAGTTCGCGGATTTCAGAAATCTTGGTTTGAGGCATCGTTCCGATGTTCGTTGAAGGCTGCTGGTTCTTGCTTAAGCGGAGAAGTGTGATCGGGAAACGAAGCGGGTGCGAATGCCGAGCTTGTAGGAGGCCAGGCGCATGGCTTCCCGGGCCGCGCTTTCCGGCACCCCGGCTATTTCAAAGAGCATCGTTCCGGGACGGATGACAGCGACCCAGCCTTCTACCGGTCCCTTACCCTTACCCATCCTCGTTTCGGGCGGGCGTGCGGTAACGGGTTTATGGGGGAAGACGCGGATCCAGACTTTACCTTTCCGCTTGAGCTCACGGTTGATCGCAACACGACAGGCCTCGATCTGCCGGGAGGTCATCCAGCCACGGTCAAGCGCTTGGAGACCATAGTCACCGAAGCTAACGTCAACTCCCCGGCTTGCATTTCCACCCCGATTGCCGCGTTGCGACTTACGAAACTTAACACGTTTTGGTATCTGTGCCATGGTTCTCGTTCCTTTGATTGTTCAGCTTACTTACCCCCGGAGGAGCCTGGCCCACTGCCGGGTCCACCGGGTCCACCGGGTCCACCGGGTCCACCGGGTCCACCGGGTCCACGACCAGGTCCACCGGGTCCACGACCAGGTCCACCGGGTCCACGACCAGGTCCACCGGGTCCACGACCAGGTCCACGACCCCCGGGTCCTCCGGGCCCACGACCCCCGGGTCCTCCCCGGCGATCATCACGCCGCTGGGGACGGCCACCGCGGCTTCCACCACCCTCTTTCTCATTCTCTTCCTTCCTGTTGATCCAGCACTTCACGCCAATGATGCCATAAACCGTCTTGGCCTCGGCAAAACCATAGTCGATGGGCACGCGCAGGGTCTGAAGCGGCACCTTTCCTTCACGATACCACTCAGCGCGGGCAATATCCGAACCTCCGAGACGACCAGCGCACCGGATTCGGATTCCCTCCGCACCGAAATCCATCGCGGTCTGAAGCGCCCGCTTCATGGCACGGCGGAAACTGATCCGACGCTCAAGCTGCACCGCCACGTTCTCCGCCACCAACTGGGCATCCAGTTCCGGTTTCCGGACTTCCACAATGTCAATCTTGACCTGGGCGTCACCGCAGATCTTGGCGATATCGTTCGTCATGCGTTCAATCTCCGAGCCTTTCCGACCGATCACGAGACCGGGGCGGGAGGTGTGGAGAGTCACGCGGACGCTGTTCCAAGCTCGCTCGACGACCACCTTGGAAAGAGCCGCGAACTGAAGGCGACCACTCAGATACTTCCGTATCCGGAGATCTTCATGCAACTTCTCCCGATAGTCATCACCTTCGGCATACCACTTGGAACGCCAGTCACGGTTAACTACGAGTCGGAATCCGACGGGATTTACTTTCTGTCCCATAATTCTTGTTGTTGGGGAAAAGGGCTTAGTCTTCTTTCTTGCCATCCTCGACCTCATCGGTCGCGGCAGGCTCTTCCTTGCTTTCTTCGGCCTCGGCACTTTCGTCGGTCTCGGCCCCTTCTTCTTCAGCGGACTCCTCGACATCAACGGCAGCAGCTTCCTCTTCAGCAGCTGGCTCCGCGGCTGTTCCTTCCGCATCATCGACCGGCCCATCTTCGGCCACCTCTTCCACCTCAGCCTTTGGTTCGGGCTTCTTCTTCGTCTTCGGCTTGTGATCGCGGGCAGGCTTTTCTTCCACCTCCACTTCGTCAGTCAGGATGATATAGATATGGCTGGTCCGTTTCCGGATGGCACTCGCAGAACCTCTGGCACGCGGCTTGAAACGACGGGAAGAAGGACCTTCAGAAATGTTGGCCTCCTTTACATGCAGGCTATCAGCCGCAAGATCGTGATTATTTTCGGCATTGGCCACCGCACTCTTCAGAGTCTTCCCGATCAGGAAAGCCGCTTTCTTGGGTGTAAAGTTGAGGGTGTCAATGGCATCTGACACCGGCAGGCCCTGGATCTCACGCGCCACATCCCGCGCCTTCTTGGGCGAGATTCTGGCATACTTGTATACGGAGCGAACTTCCATGATGTGAGGGAAAGCTTCTTGTTAATTCTTCTTGAGAAAGGCGGTGTCGTTAAAACGCACCGGGTTACTGTCGTTTTCGAGTCGTTGCACGAACACCCCGCATATGTCGGGGCGCACGTCAGCCACCATGGCCTCGGCAACAAGCTGGTCGCCACGCATGATGTTAAAGATCATCCCGATCCGGGCATTTTTCCTCGCACCCACATTGAGGACGACGAGACCGCTCTTTTCGTCGATGCTCTTCACAAGGGCGTGCTGGAGATTACCGCGTTCGATGTTCTGCTCAGGCTTGGTCCGCAGCCCTAGCTCGACCTCGAGCGCTCGCAGGTGAGCCTCCACCTGAGCCCGGGCCTCGGGATCCGCCGTGATCGCGGTTTTCAGATAGGATTGCACGGCCGCAGAAAGCCGGATGGCCGCCTCCTCCATGCCCCGTAGACGACGATCGAGAACCGCAACATTCTGCCACGCTTCCACCGTCCGCTCCCCCTTGTCGTCGAGGAGATCCTTGCCCAAGGCCTGCAGACGCACCTTGATTCTGGCAAGGGCTTCGGCGGACTCCTTCTCGCGGAGGTTTGCTTCCACCAGACTCTCCTGCAGGCTCGCATTCTGGATCCTCAGGCGTGCGTTCTCCGTCTTGAGTCGGGCCAGCTCGTCCTGTTCCTGCCCCACGGCCACGGACACTCCCGTCCCGACCACCAACGTGGTAGCGAGAATCAGTTTGGAGAGTGTGCCTTTCATGGAGTGAAGAGGATCAGGTAGGAGCCAAGGAGTTTTAGTTCTTACCCAGTCCGCCGTGAGTCTTGAAAATACGGGTAGGGGCAAATTCACCGAGCTTGTGACCCACCATGTTTTCGGTGACGTAGACATTGGTGAACACCTTGCCGCTATGCACGAGGAAGGTGAGGCCCACAAAGTCAGGTGTTATCATGGAGCGTCGGCTCCACGTCTTGATGGGCTTCTTGTCACCCTTCTCGACGGCAGCATCGATCTTGGCCAGAAGCTTCTGGTCGACAAACGGTCCTTTCTTGAGAGAACGTGGCATAATTCAGATTTGTTAACGCTTCTTCGACTTGCGGCGCTCGACGATGAATTTGTTGCTCGCCTTGTGCTTGGTGCGGGTGCGCTGCCCCTTGGTGTGTCCCCACGGAGACTTCAGGTGCTGTCGGCCACCGCCAGACTTGGACTTGCCCTCGCCACCACCATTCGGGTGATCAACGGGGTTCATGCACATCCCGCGCACGGTCGGGCGGACACCCTTCCAGCGCGAGCGACCGGCCTTACCGGCAACCTCGTTCATGTGGTCCCGGTTCCCAACCTGCCCGATAGTGCAGTAGCAATTCTCGTGAAAGCGGCGGATTTCTCCGGACGGCATCTTGATCAAGGCGTAGCCACCCTCTCGGTTGGACACCACGGCCTGCTGGCCTGCCGCCCGGGCTACCTTGCCGCCCCCGCCCGGACGCAACTCGATATTGTGGACTGCGGTGCCGAGGGGCACGCTCTTGAGAGGCATCCCATTGCCCGGAGAAGGGGGAGCATTTTCGCTCGCCACGACCGTCGCTCCCACGGAGAGCCCGGCGGGGCAGAGAATGTAGGCCTTCTCGCCGTCCGTATACTGGATCAGCGCGATCCGGCACGTCCGGTTGGGATCGTACTCCACCGCAACAACCTGGGCCTCGACATCATGCTTGCGTCGCTTGAAATCGACCAGGCGATACTTGCGCTTGTGACCACCGCCAATGTGACGGCAGGTGATCCTTCCCTGGTTATTACGGCCACCGCTCTTGGGAAGCGGTTCGGTGAGGCTTTTTTCGGGCTTCGTCTTCGTGATCTCCTCGTACGTCGGCCACACCTTGTAGCGGTTCGACGGCGTCACTGGCTTGAAGCTTTTGAGTGGCATGGTTGGAAAGTGGTTGGTTCGTTAAATCGTCAGTTTGATGATTCGGATCCGAATTCCCTGAGTCTGAAATCTTCCATCAACTGGTTCACTAGATAAGATCGATGCTGTCGCCGTCCTTGAGGCGGACCATGGCCTTCTTCCAAGCCGCGGTTTTACCCTGATCTGCCCGGCGCACGCGCTTCATCTTTCCATTGTAGTTGGCAGTGCGCACACCGACGACCTTCACTCCGAAAGCCTGCTCGACAGCACGTTTGATCTCGAGCTTGTTGGCACGACGATCCACCTTGAAGACGTATTCGTTGTTGACCTCCTGGAGAAGAGTGGACTTCTCGGAAAGTCGCACGTTGTCGATGACTGAGTAAATGTCTCTCATTGTTCAGTGGGGTTCGTGCTCACTTAATTGGTACGGGCCGCGAGAACCTCAAGGGCCTCGGCCGTCAGGATGATGGAATCGTGGTAAATGAGCTCTTCGATGCTCACTTCGTGAGCCGGCAGGCACATCACTCCGGGCAGGTTCCGGTGCGCGAGCAGGGTCTTGTCGTCAAACTTGGAAGAGACCACGAGGACCTTGGCAGCCTCCGTCACCTCCTTCACCGCGGCCTGAAAGGACTTGGTCTTACCATCGGCAATTTCAAAGGATTCGACCACCTGGATGCTCCCACCCGCGATACAGTCACCAAGCACACGCTGGAGGGCCAGCTTGCGGATCTTCTTGGGCACATGCTTCGAATAGTCCCGGGGGCGGGGGCCATGGGCTACTCCTCCTCCTACGTAAATCGGCACCTTCGACGTCCGGTGACGGGCATTACCCGTTCCCTTCTGCCGATACATCTTGCGGCCCGTTCCCCGGACTTCGCCCCGGGTCTTGGTGTTGGCAGTTCCCGAGCGTCGATTCGCCTGATAGGCCACGATCAGGTCGTGCACGGCCTGTCTGCCCCGCTCGCCGTCTTCAACGACTTGCAGGTTGGCAGCCTTCGCATCTTCAAGAGTGAGTGTCTTTGCAGACATGTCGCTATCTGGTTGAGGTTTTGGTTACTCCGCAGCGGCGGGCGCGGGTTTCTTCTTGGCCGGGCGGATAATGACGTAGCTTCCCTTCGCCCCGGGGACAGCCCCCGAAACGAGCACCACATTGTCCTCCGCACGCACCTGCACGATCTTGAGATTCTGGGTGGTTCTGTTGCGCTGCCCGTCATGCCCGGGCATCTTCTGGTTCTTCCAGATACGCCCCGGCCAGGTTCCGGCTCCAACCGCACCCGGACGACGGTGGGTCATGTGCCCGTGGGAATCGGGCCCCCCACCAAAGTTGTAACGCTTCACCACCCCCTGAAAGCCCTTACCCTTTGTAGTCCCGATCACATCCACCCATTGGCCGTTCTGAAAGAGCTCGGCTCCCGGATGGCTTTCGGGCAGTTCCTCTCCGCCTTCCAGGAGAAACTCCCGGATGATGCGCTTGTTCGAGGCGCCGTGCTTCTTGAGGTGGCCCGCAGCGGGCTGCTTCATCCGCTGCTCCTTCTGGTCGGAGTAGGCTACCTGCACCGCATCGTAACCGTCTGAACCCTCAGTCGTCTTGCGCTGAACGAGCTCGTTGCCGGTCACGTCGATGACCGTAACGGGAATGGCGCTCCCGGCCTCCTGGTCGAAGACCCGGGTCATTCCGATTTTCTTACCTATCAATCCTAGTGCCATGGTTGGTGTGGTGGGTCAAAAGTTTCGGTTAGATACGGATCGTGATGTCCACGCCAGCCGGCAGGTTGAGCTTCTTGAGCTCATCCACCGTCCGGGCGGTCGGATCCATGATGTCGAGAAGGCGCTTATGAGTCCGGATCTCGAACTGCTCGGCCGATTTCTTGTTCACGTGCACGGAACGGTTCACCGAGAACTTCTCGATGCGGGTCGGCAGGGGAATCGGACCCGCAACCTTGGCACCCGTGCGCTTGGCGGTTTCCACGATTTCAACCGCAGACTTATCAATCGCACGGTGGTCGAAGGCCCGGAGGCGGATTCTGATCTTCTGGTTTTCCATGGGGAGAGAGGATTAAGGGCGTCTTTGGGTCCTTGGTTCAGGCGGCTACCATTCCGCGTTGCTTGCAGATGGCCTCCACGATCGCTTGTGGAACGGGATCAAAGCTTGAGGGGGTCATCACAAAGGAGGCCCGGCCGGAGGAAATCGTCCGCACATCCGTGGAGTAACCGAACATTTCAGCGAGAGGCACCTTCGCCTTCACGATCGCAACATTACCCTTCGCGCCGATTTCCTCGATATGGCCGCGGCGGCGATTGAGGTCTCCGATAACATCACCCTGATGCTCTTCCGGAGTAGTGACTTCCACGTCCATGATGGGCTCCAGAAGGATGGAGCCGGCCTTTCTGAAGGCGTCCTTCATCGCGAAAATGGCCGCCATCTTGAAGGCGTTCTCGTTGGAGTCGACATCATGGGAGGAGCCATCCGTGATGTTAACGTGGACATCAACCACCGGGTAGCCAGCCACGATCCCGTTGGTCATTGCTTCCTGCACTCCGGAATTCACCGCATTCATGTATTCGCGAGGGATCGCCCCTCCGACTACCTGATTTTCGGTGGTCAGACCGTCACCCTTCCCGTTGGGGGACACGTCCAGAACCACGTGTCCATACTGACCGCGGCCTCCGGTCTGCTTCTTGAGGATACCTTCGCCCCCGGCCTCTCCCGTGATGGTCTCACGATAGGCAATCTGCGGCTTGCCCACGTTGGCTTCCACGCTGAACTCGCGGCGCAACCGGTCAATAATGACCTCGAGGTGCAATTCGCCCATGCCGGATATGATCGTCTGCCCGGTCTCTTCGTCAGTATGCACCACGAAGGTGGGGTCCTCTTCCATAAGACGCCCCAGCCCAGTCGACATCTTCTCCTGGTCCGCGGTCGTCCGGGGCTCCACTGCCATCGCAATGACGGGCTCCGGGAAGCTGGGCGGCTCAAGAAGGATATCAAATTTCTGTTCGCACAGGGTGTCTCCCGTAGTCACGTTCTTGATTCCCACGATGGCCGCAATGTCACCCGCATAGCAGGTCTGGATTTCTTCGTGCTTGTCAGCCTGAATCTGGATCAAGCGGCCGATGCGCTCTTTCCTGCGGGTTCGCGGATTGTAAACCATGTCTCCCTTGGAGACCGTCCCGGAATAGACGCGGAAGAAGACCAGCTTCCCGACATATTTGTCCGCCCACAATTTGAAGGCGAGGGAACAGAACCTGCCATTATCATCCGTGGGGGCAAGAACCTCGGCATCCTCCTCATCGGCTTTCTGGCCCCTGGCAGCAGGAATCTCGAGGGGGCTGGGCAGGTAATCCACCACGGCATCCACAAGAAACTGAACCCCCTTGTTCTTGAAGGCAGATCCTCCCGCGATGGGCACAACCTTGTTGGCGATCGTGGCGCGCCGCATGGCACGCTTGAGATCAGTCACCGTGATTTCCTGCTCGAGGAGGAACTTCTCACCGAGTTCCTCGTCTTCGTTTGCCAGAGTATCGAGAATCTCCTCGTAGGCATCATTGGCCACTGCGAGCTGCTCCTCGGTAAGATCGGTCACCTCGAAAGTGGAGCCAAGCGCGTCATTCTCGGTGTAGACGACCGCCTTCTTGTTCAACACATCGATCTGTCCCTTGAGATGATCTTCCGCGCCGATTGGAATCAAGACCCGCAGCGGAGTAGCTCCCAGTTTTTCACGCACTTCGTCCACCACGTTCTGGAAGTCGGCGCCCACGCGATCCATCTTGTTAACAAACACAATGCGGGGAACATTGTACTTGGAGGCTTGCCGCCAGACGGTCTCAGTCTGCGGCTGAACCCCGGCGACTCCACAGAAAACAACAATCGCCCCGTCCAGGACCCGGAGCGACCTCTCCACTTCAGCCGTAAAATCAACGTGACCCGGGGTATCGATGATATTGACTCGCTGCTTCTGCGATTCGAACAGCTTGCAGACACCCTCGTCCTTGTTCTGTACCCATTCGCAGGTCACTGCAGCGGACGTAATGGTGATTCCCCGCTCACGCTCCTGCTCCATGTGATCCGTGGTGGTGGCGCCATCGTGCACCTCCCCGATTCGATGGATCATTCCGGTGTAGAACAGAATCCGCTCCGTCAACGTGGTTTTCCCGGCGTCGATATGCGCCGCAATCCCAATGTTCCGCGTCCGCTCAAGCGGATACGGTCGATCAGGACTGTTCGGGCATTCTGACATCGGAGGAAACGCAGCTGTGGCGGTGGTGAGCATCAAATCGACTGATTACCAACGGAAGTGGGCAAAGGCGCGGTTGGCTTGCGCCATCTTGTGGACATCGTCACGCTTACGAACCGCTCCACCGGTGTTGTTGGCGGCATCCTTGATTTCATTCGCGAGCGCTACATGCATCGGAGTTCCCTTCCGGCCACGGGCGAATCCAATGATCCAACGCATGGCCAAGGCCTCGGAACGTGACGCGGCCACCTCAAGGGGGACCTGATAGGTCGCGCCACCGACCCGGCGACTCTTGACCTCTACCCGGGGCTTGGAGTTCTCGACCGCACGCGTGACCACCTCAAGGGGGTCCACGGTATCGGTTCCCTCGTTGGCCTTGTCGATCGCGGCATAGACAATACGTTCCGCAAGGGAGCGCTTGCCGTCCTTCATCACCTTGGAAATGAGGTGGCCAATCAGCTCGCTGTCGAACTTCGGATCCCGCCGGTCGGGCTTGTGGTAAACTCTTCTTCTTCGAGCCATATTGCGTCTCCCTTATCTCTACAGGTTCAAATTACTTCTTGGGCCGCTTGGCCCCGTACTTGGAGCGGCTCTGCTTCCGGTTCTCCACCCCGAGCGTATCAAGGGATCCCCGCACGATGTGGTAGCGCACGCCCGGAAGGTCCTTCACCCTGCCGCCGCGTACCAGCACGATACTGTGCTCCTGCAAATTGTGTCCCTCGCCCCCGATGTAGGCGATCACCTCGTAACCGTTGGTCAGACGAACCTTGGCTACCTTACGCAGCGCGGAGTTCGGCTTCTTGGGTGTCCGGGTATATACCTGCAAACACACCCCGCGTCTCTGAGGACAATTGGAGAGTGCCGGCGACTTCGACTTTCGTATCGCCTGTTTGCGCCCTTTGCGGACAAGTTGGTTAATGGTCGGCATGATTCCTGCTTTTTGCGAGTATCTCGGAAGGTCATTGCATGCTCACGGAGCGCAGGTGGCAGGCGACGAAGTGTTACCCTCGCAGGAAGCCTGTTATCCGGAGCTGCACCCGATGAGCTGGTAAATCGCTGTTTTTATGCTGTTTTCCGCGAGAAAACACGGAACCCAGCCGCGATTTTGGGGCCGCGACTATAGGAGCGCGCCCCCTCTTGACAAGGCCTATTTCGGGCATTTTTCAGGAATATTCCCAACGATTCTCCAAATTGTCTCGAAACCCTGATTAAGGATCCATCTGGACCCGAAATCACGGGGAAATCACTCTTTCTGCTCCACGAACCGACCTGCGGGAGGCTTCCCGCCTGCTTCGAGATCCCAAATATGGGGAGCGGACCATCCCCGACACTCATTCCGTCCCACGGGTTCTCCTTTGGACAGCCATCCGCTCCTCCTCCGTTCCGTCAGGAGAACTTCGCCTCCTGGAGGCCGACTTCCCGAACAACCGCGTGGATCCGCTGCCAGGGATTAAAATAGCAGGGGGCGGATTCGAACCGCCGACCCAAGGCTTATGAGTCCTTTGCTCTACCCCTGAGCTACCCTGCCGTTTTATGTTGGGGCCATTCCCCCATCGGGGAACGCGGGGGGGACTATATCGCGGTGGCTTTACTGTCTACAGTAAAAACTGGCTCCCCCCTCTCTTCCCGCATTGCTTTGACATCGACCAGCCCCACATCCAAGTTCCTCGCCACCAGTGGCTGACGCTCGCTTTACTCTGCTCAACCGGGCTAACGATATCGGGGCCAACTGCTATCTGCTTGAAATCGGGGACGCGCGAATCGTACTCGATGCCGGAATGCACCCCAAGCAGAAGGGGGCCCGGAGCCTCCCCCGTTATGAGGATCTCCAGCATGACAGCATTGACGCCATCATCGTCACCCACTCTCACCTCGACCATGTAGGGACTCTGCCCGTCCTCATGCGCGACCAACCTTCCGCGCGTGTCTTCATGACCCCGGGAACAGGGGCACTTGCCGATGCCCTGCTGCACAATTCGGTCAATGTCATGAAGTCCCAGCGAACGGAACTGGGCATTGAGGAATATCCCCTCTTCACCCACCGGGCTATCGAGGAACTCACCCCCCGCATCGAACCACGTGACTACGAAAAACCCTTCGACGTCGACTGGAACGGCAGTGTGCGGGCCACCTTCTATGATGCGGGCCACATTCTCGGGTCCGCCGGCGTCCTCATTGAGGGAGGTGGCAAAAGTCTTTTCTACAGCGGAGACATCCACTTTGAGGACCACTCCCTCATCCGGGGCGCACGCTTTCCCAGGTTGGGCGAACGGAATCTGGACGCGCTCATCGTGGAGACTACCCGGGGAGAGGCCCCCCGCTCACCCGACTATCGCCGCGAGCACGAGGAGGAGCGCTTCATCGGGGACATCCGCCGCTGTCTCAGCGGCGGCGGATCCGTGCTCATCCCGGTCTTTGCGATCGGCAAGACCCAGGAAGTCCTCACCATGATCCACGACAGCAAGGAGAACGAGCGCCTCCCTGATGTCCCGGTCTACATCGGAGGCCTGAGCACCAAGATGACCATCATCTACGACAAGTTCTCGGGTAGCTCCCGCCGGCTCCACCCCAATTTCAAGATTCTCCGAGACATGGCTCTCATCACGGGCAACCGGAGGGGCCGCAAGCGCATCCCCCTCGAGCCCGGAGCAATCTACGCGCTTTCCAGCGGAATGATGACGGAGAAAACCACTTCCAACGGGTTTGCCCGAGGATTCATCGACAACCCAAAGAACATGCTCCTCTTCGTTGGCTACGCTGATCCGGACAGCCCCGGAGGAAAAATCCGGGCCGCCCAACCAGGCGATCCCATCCGACTTGATGAAAGTCTGCCAGAGGTTGCGCTTCACTGCGGAGTCGAAGTCTACGACTTCAGCGGGCACGCACCCCGCGAACAACTCCTCGATTTCATGCAGGAAACAGCAGCAAGGCACACCGTTCTTATCCACGGTGATCCTGCCGCCCAGCAGTGGTTTGGCAGGCAGGTCGAAGGCTCTCTCATCCCAAAACCGGGAACGACTATTCGCCTGTGAGCGGAGTGCTCTGGCGTTCCTTCAACTCATCCAGCTCCCTGCGGAGAGCCTTCACTTCCTTCCTGGTCGCAGCCAGCTTGCTCAGCTCCTGCCAGAGGCGGATCTCCTCCTTGATGGGCCTTGCCGGGGTTCCCAGGTAAGCACCAGGCTCGGAGATGCTCTTCGCGACTCCCGACTGTCCGCCCAGCTGCACACCGCTGCCAATCTCGATGTGTCCACCGATTCCCACCTGGGCCGCGACAGTCACCCGGTCCTGAAGCCTGGTACTCCCAGCCACCCCGGAGAGGGCCACCATGATGCAGTGCCTGCCGACTTTCACATTGTGTCCCACCTGAACCAGGTTGTCGATCTTGCTTCCCTCTCCCACCACGGTCTCGCCAATGCGGGCGCGGTCGACGCATGCATTCGCCCCGATCTCCACGTCATTCTCCAATACCACGATACCAAGCTGCGGAACCTTCTCATGCTTGTCCCCCACAGGTTCATATCCAAAGCCATCCGAGCCGATGACAGCCCCCGGTTGCAGGATAACCCGGTCCCCGAGGATGCATCCCTCACGCACAGTGGTATTCTGATAAAGAATACAGTCCGACCCAATCCTTGCCCCCCGACCAATCACAGCGCCTGAGCATACTTCTGACCCACTTCCCACGACCGCTCCGGCCTCCACCACTGCACCGGGATGAACCGCAGCTTCATCATCAATCCTCGCCTCCTCGGAAACGTGAGCCCCGGGCCTGATCCCCGCAGTAAATTCGCGGGTCTGCTTGGCAGCCTCCTTGGCCAACACCGCCAGAGCAAGGGAAGGATTCTCAACCTCAATGAGAGCGACCCCATCCGGACCAGATCTCACCTCCGGCGCGACGAGCACCGCCCCGGCCCTGGTCGCAACAAACTGGGGGTGGTACTTCTCCGCTCCGAAAAAGCTCAGGTCCGAGGGACCTGCCTGCTCCAGGGTGGCAAGCCCGTTCAAAACGATCGATTCATCGCCCGCCACGAGGGTTCCGCCCACCAAGGCGACCACATCCGCGACCCGGAGTTCCACAACGAAGAACTGTTATCTGATGGAGGCAAGGGATTCCAGTCGCCTGGAATCATTCTCCCCCTTCAGTGGTCGGGGCTGGCGCATCCTTGTTCAGCAACTCAAGCAGCGCTCCGGTAATGTCGGTGGCATCCTTCGTGTAGAGCAGGAAGGGCACCTGCGAAGTACTCAGCCCGGACTTATCGAAGACATAATCGTAGTCGTCGGACTTCGCTCGGTCCTCCACCAGCTTGCGGATCTCTTCCAGAATGCCCCGCATCTTCTGCACCATCTTTTCATTAAGAGCGGTATTGCGACGCTGCAGGAACTCACGGCGCTCCCGGTCGAGAGCAACCCCCTCCTGCGTCTTCATCTGAAAGTCCTTGAAGAGCTCCTGCTTGCGCTTGTCACTGAGGGATGGATCGTCCAACTGCTTTCGAAGTCCCTGCAACTCGTCTTCCAGACCCCGGATAGCCTCGAGGCGCTCGTTATTGTTCTGCTGGATCTTGGCCCGCTCCACGTTGATCTCCTTCTGGGCTGCATTCGTGCGATGGTACTGCTTGAACAGGGTCTGCATGTCCACCGTGGCGATCTTGAGTTTGTCCTGAGCCACAGCGGGAAGGGCGAAAATCAGGAAACCGGCTGCGGCGATGGTCAATTGGCGAAGGATCATTTTGATTAACGTTTCTTGGGATTACAGAAGAGCTTGGAGGGAAATTCCGGGTGCGTCAAACCTCAACCCTGAATCTCCTCCTGAAGTCGCCTCCCTCCTTCACCTGTCGAGATTGGCTTCCATGATAGCGACCCAGACACCGCTATTTCTCACCCCATCGCGCCTCACACCTGACTCCTGCCTTGCCCGGGGTCACCCACGGGAGGGGGAACTTTCATTGAGTTTCTTCAGGATCATGGGAGTGATGTCTATCGCGTCCTTCGCAAACAGCAGCATGGGAACCTGAGAGGAATTTGTGCCATCCAGATCGAAGACAAGGTCGTAGCCCTTCCGCTCAGCCTGACTCGCCACCAGGTCGCGGATTTCCTGAAGGAGCACATCCATGCGGGCGACCATTTTTCGGTTCAGCTCAGCGTGACCGGCCACGAGGCTCGCCTTCCTCTCACGGCGAAGCAGCTCCCGCTCTTGAAAACGCACACCCTGCTCCCGTTCAAGGGATGCCCGTTCACGATCCGTCAGGCCCGTTGCTCGAAGACGCGCCTCGAGTTCCCTCAGGCCTTGGTCCATGCTGCGCAGCCGTCCGGCAAGGTCATTGTGCTCCTTCTGAATCCTTGCCCGCTCCATGTTGATCTCTTCCTCCGCCCTCTTGACCTTGTGATACTGCCGGAAAAGCTCCTGAATATTGACAACCGCGGTCCGCAACTTGTCCTCATCATCAGGTAGCTCCCCGCCGCCGGGTCGCGTGTCCAACTTCGCTTTCCCACTACCGCTTTCCCTTTCCACCTCCGCCTCGCCCGGCCACCCTGCCGCCCACGCCAACACCACCCCCATTACAATCAATGTCCTCATCTTCGCTACCTGTGCATCAGGGTAGGGAACCCTGGCATGGAATTCAAGGTCATTAATATATCAGGAATTCATAAGAAACCCGGGTCATGCAACACCTCTCGTCTCTCACCGCGCCGCCACCGGAGGCCGAAGAACCCTCCGTCCTCGTCCCCACCATGGGAGCGCTGCATGACGGACACGCAACCCTCATCCGGGCCGCCCGCGAAATAGCGGGAACAGGTGGGTCTGTCCTTGTCTCCATCTTCGTCAACCCTCTGCAGTTCGACCGCCCATCCGACCTCGCAGGCTACCCGCGCACCCTTGAGAGTGATCTGGCCCTCTGCAGGGACCTCGGTGTCGATGTCGTCTTCACTCCCCACGCGGAAGAATTCTATGCACCCGATCACTCCATAAAGGTAAGCGAGTCTCTTCTTTCCCGAGGGCTCTGCGGCTCCTCCCGCCCCGGACACTTCGACGGGGTGTGCACCGTGGTCCTCAAACTTTTCTCCGCTCTGCAACCCACAGCAGCGGTCTTCGGCCAGAAAGACTACCAGCAACTCGCCATCATCCGGCGCCTCGTCCGCGATCTCGCGATCCCGGTGGAAATTCACGGTATCGAAACCGTCCGTGAACGGAACGGACTCGCTCTCTCCTCACGCAATTCCGGTCTCTCCCCGGCGCACCACACCGACGCAGCCCGCATAAACCGCGCTCTTCACGCAGCAAGGGACCTGCGAAGCAATGGCGAGCAACGATGCGAGGTCTATCTGGAGGCTGCCCGCCACCACCTGCTTCACGAGGCCCCTCCGGGAATGAGGATCGACTACCTCGAACTCGTAGACCGCGACACACTCCAGCCTCTCTCCAGGGTGACGGGCCCCGCCCTCCTCGCGACCGCGGTCTTCTACGACGATGTCCGCCTGATCGACAACGTGGAGGTGTGAATCTCTCCACTCAGCCCATCAACTTGTTCCAGACCTTCAGGGCGGTGAGCACCGCAAAAAAACAGGCTACGACCGTGCCCGTGCCTGCCAGGAGGATCAGGGCCGGAGGCGTCCTGCGCTGCCCGGTGAGGTCTCTCTGCAGGCCAAGGAAAAGAAGCGCGAGGGCAAGTGCGGGGATACCGAGCACGGTCAGCGCCTGGGCCACCGTGATAAGCGCGACCATACTGCCCTCTTTCGCAAGCCCCGCGATCGCGATCAGCATTCCGACCACAAGAGCCACGACGGTGCAGTGGCGGGACCAGCGATCACCAATCCGGCGCCCCTTGCCCAGACCATCCGCCATCACCGTACCTCCAATCAGGGCATTGACCAGGAACGAACTGAAAGCGCCTGCCAGTATTCCGATCGCAAAAACATACTTCGCGGTCGATCCGAAAAGCGGCTCCAGCTGCCTTGCCACATCGTCCACTCCTTTCAGACCAGCCGCCTCAGGCGTGCGGTAAAACACCATGATGGAGGTGATCAGGATCACCGCGGTTACCCCTCCCAGAACAGAGATTCCCAGTATGGAGTCCTTAGTGCCCTTACTCCAATCACGCAGGCCCCACCCCTTTTCCTTGACCAGATAGGCCTGGAAAAATGCACCCCCTACCGAAAAGGTTGTTCCTACCATTCCAATCAATGCCAGCCACTCCCCCGGCGGCCCCGCATCCATCACCCGCTCAACAGGCTCTGCCAGCATGACCGTTGCCAGGTTGAGCAGGAATACCGCAATCATGAGACCCATCAGGATCTTCATGGCCCTCTCTATCAGGGTATAGAGGCTGCGCATGGCATAGAGCGAGAAGATCACGAGGGCGTTCACCATCACCACGATCGCGATTCGTAAACCACTCGATCCAAGCGGATCATCAGCTGCATCAAATAGCGGTGCCAGCCCCGCCACCACCGCGAGATTGTTACTCGATTGAAAGAGAGCCACGATCAGGAACAGGGCCCCGGCGACCGCAAGGGCAGCCGGACGACTCAGACGGTTCGCCAGTTCATCGCAGATGCTGTTGTCATAAACCACTCCCAGGCGGGCCGAGAGGGCCACCATTCCGATCATGAGGACGACCGCGACCATGAGGACCGGAAGCCCCATCCAGCCGAATTGCGCCCCGACCTTGGAGCTTGTGAGAATACTTCCCGGCCCCAGGACCACCGCCGCTACGATGATCGCAGGCCCGATTGACTTCAACGTCTCTCTAAAAGTCATTGTTCACCCTCTGCCACCCGTGATCTTGGAGACAAATTCCCAACAACCAAACCCTAATCTTCAATCACCAGCAACCAATGGCCTTCCGAGGCCTCTCCCAGCACAGGGCCGAAATCTCATTCTCGTCAAAACCCATCTCCTCAAGAACGGCCACCACCCCGGGCATGGTCACGGTGGAGCCTACAAAATGCGAACCGCCAGGGGCTCGCGCCACCATATCGTTCCCGATTTCAAGTTCCCACCCGGCGAGGGTGTACTTGCCCGGACCCGCCCGCGCCGCCGAAATAGCGTCCGTCACCATCAGGCAGCGTTCCACGCCCGCGGCCCTGAGGTAATTCCCAAGGGCGAACGGAGGAACGTGGACTCCATCCCCTATGAAGCAGATCCAGAGATCCTCCGAGAGACTGAGAACGCGTTCCACGATGTTGTCGTGACGCATGATCCGGGGAGGGCAGCCATTACCGAGGTGAGTAAACATGGAGAGCCCCGCGTCAATCGCAGCACGTAGCTCCTCGAGGGAGGGATCACAGTGCCCGGCAGAAACCACGATACCCTCCTCCGCGAGAAAGCGCGTGGTTACGCAGCCTTCGTCTCGCTCGGGGGCAAGAGTAACAATTCTGGTCAGACCACCGGCAGCCTCCAGCAACTCCTTCATGTCATCCACCTTCGCTGGCCGGGCACACTTCCGCGGATGAGCCCCGATGAAGCCTTCGGTCTCGTTGAGGAAGGGACCCTCGATATGAATCCCCACCAGCACTTCTCTCACAATGTCATCTTCCTCCCGCACGCGCACAATACGACCGAGCTTCTCCTTCATGGCCTCCATCGAATCCGTGATCACGGTTGCCAGGATGCCCGTCGTCCCATCCTCAAGGAGTGCCTCGCAGGCGCTGCGCGCCTGCTCGCTCGTCAGGGAATCCCCATTGAAATCGATGCCTGCGTAGCCGTTGACCTGGAGATCGAAGTAACTCATGACGGGAGCAGACCAGCCGATGGCTCGTCGAGAAAGAGAACGCAGTCATCGTGCTCCTGCAGGATGGTGGCCGGCAGATCGGGACTGACAACTCCCTCCACCGTCTTCTGCACCGCGACCGCCTTGCGCGCGTCCGGCACCACGCACACAATCCGATGGGCCTTGAGAATCTGCCTTACCGACATGGACATCGCGTGAGTCGGCACTGACTGCAGGCCAGGAAACCAGCCTTCACCCACCTGTTGCTGCCGGCATACCTCATCAAGCCCCACGACCAGGTATGGAGCCTCGGTCTCAAAGTCTGCGGGAGGGTCGTTGAAGGCGATATGCCCGTTCTCGCCGATGCCAATAAAAGCTACCGAGGGCGCCTTTCCAGCCAGCAGGCCTCCCACCCTTGCGCATTCTGCCTCTGCCTCGTTTTCTCCATTAATGGCATGAAAGGCCTGCAATTCGCCCGGTAAATTCGCGATGAAGCGCTCCCGCAGGAATCTGCTGAAGGAGGCCGGATGATCTGCCGACAGGCCGATATACTCATCCAGATGAAAAAGAATCACCCGTTCCCAGGCAATGTCGCTCTCTTCCGCCAGCGCTTCTACCACTTCAAACTGCGAGGCGGCCGAGGCCATCACGATACGCGCCTCACCTCCATCGGCCAGGGCCTCCCGGATTTTCTCTGCCCCGGCCGCTGCCGCAGCCTTCCCCATCTCCTTTTTGGAAGCAAAGATTCTGACATCCATAGCCGATCTTCTACGACACCCGCCCGGAATCACCAATACCCAATAATGTAATAACCGGCTTGTCCTTCGAGCCATCTGCGAGGAAGGATAACCCCGTTCATGACTTCCGACTTCCTCGTCATCGGCAGCGGCATGGCCGGCCTCTCCTTCGCGATCAAGGCTGCTGCGCACGGTTCAGTCACTCTCGTCACCAAGAACCAGTCCCTCAATTCCAATACGGCCTGGGCCCAGGGAGGAATCGCGGCAGTCCTTCCGGAGGGTCTGCGCGAAAATAGCGACAGCATCGAGAAACATGTGCAGGACACTCTCGGGGCCGGGGCAGGCCTCTGCGATGAGGAAAGTGTCCGCACCATCATCAGGGAGGGATCCGAGACGATTGATGAACTCGTTGCCTGGGGCACGGATTTTGACCGGGACGGCGACCGGTTCTCACTGGGACGGGAAGGTGGGCACTCCGAGCGTCGCATCCTGCACGCCCGGGACACCACCGGGCAAGAAATCGCCTCCTCACTCCTCGAAACCGCCCGGAATACCCCTCGCCTTCTCATCCTGGAGGATCACATCGCCATCGACTTGATTACCACCGGGAAGCTTGGCGGTGTCACCGAGGATCGCGTTCTGGGCGCCTACGTCCTCGAGAAAGAATCCGGAGAGGTCCGTGTCCTCCGCTCCGACCGTATTATTCTTGCCACGGGTGGATGCGGTAAGGCCTACCTCTACACGACCAATCCGGATTCGGCCACCGGCGACGGAGTCGCCATGGCCTGGCGCGCCGGCGCAACCATCGCGAACATGGAATTCATCCAGTTCCACCCCACATGTTTTTACAATCCTGCCGCCACCGGCCCTGAGGCCCGCTCCTTTCTCGTCTCCGAGGCGGTGCGTGGTGAAGGGGCTACTCTCCTGAACGGAAAGGGAGAGGATTTCACCCGCAAATATGATGCACGGGGGTCGCTTGCCCCACGCGATATCGTCGCCCGTGCCATTGACACCGAGATCAAGAAGACCGGTGCCAGTTGTGTCTACCTCGATGTCACAGACAAGCCTCGGGGGTTCATGGCCGAACGCTTCCCGTTTATTTACCAGACTCTGCTCGAGTTCGGACACAATGCGGAGGAGGCCCCCATCCCGGTTGTTCCCGCCGCTCACTACCAATGCGGCGGAGTGGTTGCCAGAGCAGATGGAACCACCACCATTCGCGGGCTTTTTGCAATCGGCGAGGTTGCCTGCACAGGGCTTCATGGAGCGAACCGACTCGCCTCGAACAGCCTCCTCGAGGGCAATGTCATGGCACGCCGCGCCCTCCAAGAGATTCTCCGCCAGTTTCCGCCCGGCAAGAATGCCCCCTCGCCTGCCATTCCCGACTGGGAGCACGGGGACACCGCCCCCCCCGACGAACTGGTCAACATTTACCACAACTGGGATGAACTACGGCGCACGATGTGGGACTACGTCTCCATAGTGCGTACCGACAAGCGCCTCCTCCGCGCCAGTTTCCGGTTGCGCAACCTGCAACGGGAGGTTCGCGAATTCTACTGGGGCTATCGTGTCAACGCCGAGATCCTCGAACTTCGCAACCTCGTTGCGGTCGCATCCCTCATCGTCGACTGCGCCATCCGCCGGAAGGAATCCCGCGGAATCCACTACACCCTGGATTTTCCCGAGCCGCGCCAGCAATACCAGCACGACACCGTGATGAGACGGTTCTAGGGTCCTGGCCGTCCCAGCCCATTTTCTCTTCCCCGTGTATTTTCTGTGCACGGACCGCTCCCGACCGGCAAAGTGACCATCCGGAGACAGGCATGCCATCGCGTCACCAGGAGCGCAGCATTCCGTCGCTGCGCAATCACAGCATGCCAAGCGCGCGATTGCCTCGACCGCGGGTTCTGCTTTAATCCCTGCAGGCATGCGCACTCTTAACCAATGGCTCCCCCTTGCGCTCCTGACTCTGGCCGTGCCGGCCCCGGTCACTGCGCAGGATGAGATCGACGGTGCCATCACAGACATGCTCGCCGGGATGAGCCTTGAGGAGAAGGCCGGGCAGATGACTCAATTGACTCTCGGAGCCGTCTCCCGTGCAGAAGCCAGCCCCGCCAATCCGGATGGTCACCAGCTCGACATGGAGAAGCTCCGCCACGCCATCGTGGAAAAGCACGTGGGGTCCATCCTCAACGTGCACGGCATGGCGCTCAGCGCCCGGCGCTGGCACGAGATCCTCAACCGTATCCAGGACCTTGCCACCACGGAAACGCGGCAGAAAATACCGATTCTCTACGGCATCGACAGTGTGCACGGGGCCAACTATGTCCGGGAGGCCACACTCTTCCCCCACAACATCAACCTCGCCGCAACCTGGGATCCGGACCTGGTTGAACAAGTCCATTCCGTGACCGCCCGGGAAACCCGCGCTGCCGGGATCCCATGGAACTTCGGCCCCTGCCTCGATGTTGGCCGCCAGCCTCTCTGGTCACGCTTTGCCGAAACGTTCGGGGAGGACGTTCATATCTCGGAAGTCCTGGGAGCCGCTGCCGTGAGGGGACTTCAGGGCAGATCCCTCGCTTCTCCTCGTCGAGTGGCAGCAACCGCGAAACACTTCCTGGCCTACAGCAATCCCCACAGTGGGCGCGATCGCACCCAGTCGCTTCTCCCGGAGCGCTACCTCCGTGAGCACTTCCTCCCACCCTTCATCCGTGCGGTGGAGGAAGACGTGCAGGCGATCATGGTCAATTCATCCGAGGTCAACGGCCTCCCCTTACACGCCAACCACAATATTCTCACCAAGCTCCTCCGCGGCCAGATGAAATTCGAGGGCGTCGTGCTGACTGACTGGGAGGATGTCAGGAAACTGCACGATTTGCACCGCGTCGCCCCAAGCCTCAGGGAGGCCGTCCGCCTCGCCGTCGAAGCGGGAATCGACATGTGCATGGCGCCCAATGATTTTCACTTCACTGATCACCTCGTTGCGCTCGTGAGGGAAGGGCGCATTGCCGAGGGGAAGCTTGACGGCCCGGTTCGCCGGATCCTCCGCCTCAAGCATAGGCTGGGACTCTTCGAGAAACCCAGGCCCGATCCGTCTCTCGTTGAGGAAATCGGCAGCAAGGACGCCACTGCCCTGTCTCTCCGGGCAGCACGTGAATCCCTCGTCCTGCTGAAGAACAACGGCGTCCTGCCCCTCGCCCGTGGGGGCAAGATTCTTCTCACCGGGCCCGGCTGCCATTCTCTGGCTGCCCTGCACGGGTCGTGGTCCTATACCTGGCAGGGCGCGGAGGAGAAGGCCTACCCCGAATCCCTCAACACGATCCTCGAAGCCTTCAATGCGGGACACGGGCGCGAAAACGTGCTATGGGCACGAGGCACGCGGTGGGACGGGTCCACCGACTTCGACTATGCCATCCGCAAGGCCCAGAACGCCGATGTCATCGTATGCGTCCTGGCCGAGGAACCAAGCACCGAAACCCCGGGAAACATTTCCAACCTCACCATGCCCGAGAACCAGCTGCGCCTCGTGCGACATCTCTCAACCGGCAAACCCCTCATCCTGGTACTCCTCGAAAACCGTCCACGTCTCATCACGGAGGTCGCCGGCCTCTGTCACGCCATCATCTATGCCGGCCAACCGGGGCCATACGGAGGAGCAGCTCTCTACGAACTGCTTACCGGGCAGCTGAACCCCTCGGGCCGGCTTCCCTTCACCTACCCCCGCGCTCCCAACAACCTGCTTCCCTACGATCACAAGCACAGCGACACCATCGGTCCGGACGCGGACACCCCCGGGTTCCACCCCCTCTACCCCTTCGGTCACGGACTCAGCTTCACCTCCTTCAATTACGAAAAGCTCGAGGTGCCCACCCGCCCTCTCACGCGGACCGACCGCCTTTCCCTTTCGGTAGAGGTGACCAATACCGGTCAGCGCAAGGGAATTGAAACCGTTCACCTCTACGTGCGTGATCTCTTCGCCTCGGTTGCCCCACCAGTCAGAAGACTCCGCGCCTTCACCCGGGTCGAACTCGAGCCCGGTGAAAAAAGAACCCTCACGTTTGACATTCCAGTCAGTGATCTAGCCTTCTTTGGTCCAGGGAACTACCCCATCGTTGAACCGGGCGAATTCGAGGTGATCATCAATAGACTGAGAGCAACCATTACCGTGGAGTAGAACCTGCCTTTCCGCGGACGCCCCGGATGCTGCCATTGACCCTCGTGCTATCCTCTTTCTTCACCTCGCCGTGCTTCGCTTTCTCTGCATCACCCTTCTTCTCTCACTCTGGTCGGCTATCCCCGCCCCTGCCCAGGGTGGTCCCCGGGTCAGTTCGCCAACCAAGGCACCGCCCAACCCCTACCAGTATCGCCAGACAACCTACCCTTGGCGCCGTGATATCACCGCGACCGTCTTCTGGGTCGGGGAGAAACCAGGCGGACGTAACAAGACCTCCAATCACCAGTCCTCATGGGACACCAAGTGGGCCCAAAACTACGGGGGCTACGACAACCCCGACCCGGCGGCCCGGGCCAATTATGCCCCGAGGGGATTCCGTCCCGGCTTGAACTCCTTCTACGTGGCCCTTCCCTACAATGACTGCCTCAATCACCGCCAGCATCGCCCGGAGGCCTCACGAGTGATTCCCTGGTTTTCCCGCTACAATCCCAGACCGGGAACCAGCATTTGCAAGGGCCGCTGGATCCAGATCTATTTCAGGGGCAGAGTGTGCTACGCACAGTGGGAGGACTGCGGTCCCTGGGTCACCGACGACTGGAAATACGTTTTTGGAGGGCACCCTCCCCGGACCAACGAAAACAACAAGGCCGGGATCGATCTTTCGCCGTCCGTCCGCGACTACCTCGCCCTGAAATCCGGCGACAAGGTGCACTGGCGCTTTGTAGAATTCTTCAGTGTCCCCCGCGGACCGTGGTCGTGGTATGGCTCCAACAACCCTTTCGTCAATCCCGAGGCCGATCCCGATGTCGCGGTGGCGCGACGTTTCTACCAGTATCTCGAACAAAAAAAACTGGAGGACTTCCGGCGGAAAGCAACCGGACAACGCTAGGCTTCCGGAAGCGAGCCTACTTCACCACTCTCCCATGTGCCGCCTTCTGGCTGGAACCGAGAGACTCAGCCTGCAATCCGGCCCGCTCGCCCCCGGGAAACCGCATTTCCCACCACGCCCTGTGATCGACATCGAGGAGGACCTCATCCTGCTCTTCCTTCGAAAGCCCATCCAGGAAAATGCCGGCCGCCGCCCGGAAAGTACCAGCTCACTTCTCAGCATCGGCCTCTCCTCCCTCCACCACAGCCGGGCATTCTCATCAATTCTTCATGCCCGAGCAGGCCCGCTCTGGCAACGACAAGCTCCTCTCAAGCATGCCCACCCGGCAGCAACCCGCGAAGACACTCGATGACTCGCATCGTGGCTCCACGATGCCGTTCCAGGACGGTCCGCGCACTGTTACTCTGCCTACGCCGGGTTTCCGCCGACTCCAGAACAGCCCGAAGCCCGCGTTCCAAGGAGGCCCCGGAGACACTTTCGACTCCACCGATCTCGCGCAACTCGGTGATAAGAGGTTCAAAATTCTCCATGCAGGGACCACAGACGACCGGTACTCCGGCTGCGATTGCTTCGACCGGGTTCTGACCTCCCCGTGCCAGGAAACTCTTCCCCACCACCACCACGTCGGCGTGCGCAATCCAGTCCCGCTGCTCACCCGTGCTGTCGACTACAAGAACTGCCTTATCCGGGTCTCTCGGCGGCTTGAACCTGCTTCGGAGGACGACCTCGAAACCGGCCCGCTCCAGATCCGCTCGCACGGCCTCCCGGCGCTCCGCATGACGTGGAAGCACAACGGTTAGCGCTCCCGGGATTGACTGCGCAGCCTCGGCAATCAGGCGTTCCTCACCACTGTGCGTACTGGCGGCCAGGATGACCGGTCGCCCCGGTCCAAAACCCCCAAGCATCTTCTCGAATTCATCCCTGCGGATCGAACAAAGCGTTCCTTTCCCTCCGAGATCAAACTTGAGGCTTCCTGTTACCTCCAGGGTCCCGCGTCCCACGCCCAGCCTCGACCACACCTCCGCGTGCTCGTCAACCTGCAGGCATATCAGTTTGAGCTGAGCGAGCATGGGCGCGGCAAGGAGCCTGAACCTTTCGAAGCGCCGGGCGGAACGGGGAGACAGGCGCGCATTAACCAGGGCAACCGGAATCCCCTCCCGGTCAGCGAGGTCGAGAAGGCCGGGCCAGAGCTCGGAGTCGATGAGTACGATCAGGGCGGGCTCAAAACGCCGGAACATCCGGCGGAGAACAAAGGAAAGGTCCACCGGACTGTAAATCACACGCACACCTTTCGGAGCCCTCTGGTCAGCCAGTTGAAACCCTGTCGACGTGGTGGCTGCAATCACGAACCTCTCCTCCGGGTCATGCTCCAGCCACTCCTCGACGAGACGCAGGGCCATCATGACCTCACCGACACTGACCGCATGCACACAGACGACGCCGCATGGCTCGAACTCCTCAGGTGTTCCAAAAATGCCAAGTCGCTGCCAGAGACGCCTGTCCACGCCGCCTCGCCGGGCCATCTTGAGGAGCCAGAATGGAGCGGCGCAAAGGCAAAGGAGCGGGAACAATAATTGGTAAACGCCCCGCACCGCCAGGTTCATGACCGCGGAACCTACCGGGAGTCTCCGTGAGCGTAAAACAGAATCGCGCTCCCCCCATACTTCCGACGCTCCAGCAAACGCCACCGTGAAGCCTCCGGAACATCACGTTCGGCCTCGACCTCCAGAACCAGCAGACCACCTTGTGCGAGTCGTGGTCCCAGCGCAGCCTCATCGAGGAGAGCCCCCGCCATATCGTGCCCGGCATTCGAGGCATACGGCGGGTCTGCGAAGATCAAATCGAACTCCTCCCCCGAACCAGATAGAAAGGCAGAGACATCGCGCTGCAGGACAACTCCCTGTTCCGCCATGTTGACCTTCTCAAGGTTCTCTTCCACGACCGCAACGGCAGCGCGGCGAACCTCAACAAATACGGCCTGTTTCGCTCCCCTGCTCAGGGCCTCGATCCCCAAGGCACCCGATCCGGAAAAAAGATCCAGAACGCGCGCCCCTTCCAGACGCCCCTGCAGCATGGAAAAGAGCGCCTCGCGCAACCGATCCGTACTCGGACGGGTTGCCCGCTCAGGAACCTTCAGCCGCACTCCCCGCGCCCTGCCTGCAATCACTCTCATAACACTGCTCTACTTTGCAGGGAAACCCGCTGTTCTCGTGTCAGGGCAGGAGGTCCCCCGGCGGAACCCCTCCCCTGCTCTGCTCCTTCTCTTTCATCTCATTCTTCACAAAATCCACCACCCGGCCCATTGCCTGTCGAATCTCCAGTTCCTCTCCGTGCCGCCCAACGTCAATCATGGCGCGGTTCAGGGTCCCATTCAGGTGCAGATCCCGGTACTGCCGATCCGGCGTCCCGAGAGGTTCAAGCCAGGACCGGGTCCATCCCCCGGTCAGCATGGCCCCCACCGCAAACCGGGTAATTAGCTCTGCATGCGGCGAATCAGCAACAAGGCGTAAAACTCCACGAACCCGGCCATCCGGGACCAGCACCGCATTCCCAAGAAGGGACAACTGCTCACTACGGAGCCGGGCGTCCAAAACCCTGAACGTTCCTCTACGCATGCTGGAGGTCACCCTGCCATATTCGAACTTACAGATCTCCCGCTGACGCTGGTGCAACCCAAGAGCACTCACTTCGGCCGTGAAGCCACCCCTCCAGCTATGGAGGGCAGTGAGCGTCCCCTGTAGTTGCCCTTCTGCCTCGAAACTCCCCGCCTCCACCTCAATGCCTGACCAGGAATCGAGTGCAATGCGTTCCATGGGACCAGCTGGCACACTGAATTTCAGTAGAAACCGCGGGATGCCAACCAGCCGAAAGTAACCCTCCGCCTCCAGAGTCGGCCCCTCCCGGACGAACCTCCGGACAGGCAGGCGCAGAAACGGTCGGCTCCATGCCACCGGCATGTCAGCCCCCTTCAGCAGGGGGTGGCTCCCGAGAGTAAGCCCATCGTGGCGGATCCACCCCGAAGCGTCTTCTCCCCGTAGAGGCAATTCTCCCCGCAGGTTATGCAGAACGAGTTCCTCTTTCCTCTTTCCGTGGACCGAATAAACCCCGACATCACAGCGATCAATAATGAGCCTGATCGCAGGCCGAGCGGGAAGGCGAGCCTCGTTCTCCGGAGGCACAGGTCTATCGTTCGGCTTGTCCTTTTCTCCCTGACTCCCCTTTCCGGAGCCCTGTTCGCCCCCCTCACTTATTCCATCAGGCTGTCTGCCCATGCCCTGTTCAGCCCGATCTCGCTCGCTCGCCAGAAGCGAAGTCAGCTCGAGGGGGATGGACACCACTCCCCTCCGCAATCGCAGCTCCCGTGCCTTTATCTCTCCGCCCCGGAGTGCTCCCCAGGTGATCTGCACATCGACATCCAAGTCGTACAGGGGGCGTAATTCACTACTGCCCCCATTCCCCAGATTGGGAATCTTCGCGGTGAGATCCCGCACCTGGATCCCGGTCCAGGGCGTCCATGAGAGCGATCGAATCGCCACGTCGAGTCCCAGCCGACGCTCCAACTTGCCCTCTGCCCATTCCCGCACCGCCCGTGTCTGCAGGACCAGGTTGGAAACAATCAAAAGGCCGAGCGTAAGCACCAGCATGGGTGCCACCAGCCAGCGGGCAAACGCAATGCCCACAGGCGTTTTCCGAACTGTCTTCAAGAATGATGCTGCGCTACTTCGCGGGCATGGGAAACCTGATCACCATGCTTCGGTCGAAGAGAAGCCTCCCCGTGGGAGAAGTCGACTGGAGCCGGTATACCAGCAGGCCCCACCGGGTATTCACCAACGTCCCGATCGCAAAGTTCTCCTTCGTCTTCCCGAGGCCATCCTCTTCCTGGAATCTCCACTCGTGTCCTGTCCAGTTGCCAAGAATGCTCCTCGGATCCGCGTTGATATCGTCAAGCCGGGTGAGCAGGCCATTGGGGGATTTGACGACATCCTTGGCCTCCTGATAACGCAGGAGTGACAAGGGAGCTCCTTTCCCGGAGACCCTGACCATCCACTCGCCGCTCTTTGGTTGTTCCAGCCGCAAAACCACATTGCCGTCCTTGATCGGGGTCATCTTCCGCTCATCCCACAGCTTGTTGTATATTTCGTATTCCTCCTTCGTCAGCCCCAGCTTTTCGTGAAAGGGAAGAGGCACCCCCGGCTTCGCATTCTTCGAATAGGTCTTGAACCACTCCGGATCGGCCCGGGCGGACTTCTCCACCTTCTTCACGTAGGCACTGATTTCCTTCGGAGGCTCCACCACCACCAATTGTCCGCGGGCAGCCTCCCCCGGTTTCAGGTAGTTCCCGAAGACAGCGGGAGCCTGCTGGGCAACCGCTCCGCCGGAGAAGATCATAAGACCTCCGGCAACCACGCTCATTGAGAGGATGACTCTTTTCATGACAAGGCAGGATCTGGAAACAGCCGGCAGGAACAACCCCGCGCACGCCGCCAACAGGGGGTTCCTTATCATTGCTGGGCCGACCCCGCAACCCGGGTGATTGCAAACTCGGGCGGCTCACCGGATCTCACTCTTCAACGAGAACCCAGCGGGGCGAAACCACCTTCTCGATCAGGACAGATCTCCGGGAATTCGTGTCCGGGAGAAACCGAAGGCGCAACAGCACCGGCTGCCCTTGGTTTTTGTCACCCTGCTCAAGATAGGCCGCCAACCCAGGTTCTTCCACGCTCCCCTTCGGGAGGTAGCCAAAAAGAAACTCTTCATCGTCGCGGAAGGTGAGCTTCAGGCAGCGGTAGCGATCCTCGTCCGCGAACTCAAAGCCGTAAAAGTTGTCCAAGCTCGCATAGACCCGGAAATCCATCGCCTCGACAGGCTTCTTCTCCAGATAGTCCGAGACTTCCATCGGCTGGTAACTCACCTCCGACTCCCAGTCGAACCGCGGCTTCCCATCCACGCAGTCCTCCACGAAGAGCAACTTGGTCTTCCTCTCTCCGATCAATTCCACCTCGAGCAGGAAAAAAGAATAGTTGCCCACGGCACGCTCCCGATACTCCTTGATTGCTTTCAGTCGAACCGGCCTCAGATCCCGGCGCTGATAGAACTCCTGCATCAGTGGAAAGACCCGCTCACGGTGGCGCACATAACTGGCCTTTTCCTCGACCGTGCCAGCTTCAAGGTAGCTCTTCGCCAGCTCCTCCACACGCTCGAAATGCACACGAGCGGCCTCAAGGTCCAGTTTCTCCTGGTCGCGCTCTTCAAGGACCTTCCTCGCCTTGGACTCAAGATGCGCCTCTCCCTTTCCAATCTTGGCAAGGGCCCATCCCCCCAGAATGAGAAGCAGGATTCCAATCAGGGCCAGCCACCCCATCGGGGTGCTCTTCTCCTCCGAACCATCCTCTCTGTCCCACCCGACCCCGAGCTCCTCAGCCACGGCAGCAGGATCCTTCCCCGAATTCTCCAGGAGGTTCATTTCCTGTTCCGGCTGGGAGCGCACCCCTCGCGCGGGCCGGGCTGTCGGCATCGCTCCCAGATGCTCAAGCGAATCACTGCCAGAAACCGGAAGGCGTACCACGTCGTCCTCGGCAGAGGGTATGATGCCCTTCTCCGACTCAGGATCACTTGAGCTACCGCGACGATCCATAGCGGACAGCAGTCTGGTCTCAAATCCCAGTTCTGGCAACACCAGACCGGCTGCCTTGGTCTCACAATTCTGTGCAACATCACTAGCCTAACCGGCTGCCTTACCCTACAACCTCCCTCGATGAACCGGTCCACCCCGCCGCGCATCCTGATCGCCACTGCAGGATTCGGCGACGGCCACAACACCGCCGCCCGCGGACTCGCTACCGCCCTCGAGGGGCAGGCCGAGCCTCTCGTTGTCGACCCCTGTGCGGAAGGTGCCCCGTGGCTCAACAACCTCCTGCGTGAGGGTTACAGGCTGGCAATCACCTATCTGCCCCGGACGTGGAAACGGATCTACAACGGGGTGGAACGCCGGGATTTCTCCAGGCAGCGCATTCCACTCATGCGCCCGGTGGAACGGGCCTTTTCCCTCCGATTGGACGAATTCGATCCAGATCTCATCGTCTCCACCTATCCACTCTACCCCTACTTCGTGGAACGCTACGTCAAGGGCGGAGGGCGTGCCCGGCCGGTCGTCACCGTCGTCACGGATTCAATTGAAATCAATGCAGCCTGGCGCAAAGCCCCCACCGACTTCTGGCTTGTCACTGACAGTGCGACCAAACAGGGCCTGGTGGAGCAGGGGCTTCCCGGGCAGAAGATTATCGAGACCGGTTTCCCGGTGAACCCGGTCTTCGACCAACTGCATCCCCTGGAAAGCGACTCCGATACCCAACCCTTCCGCATTCTCTACTTTCCTACCGCCAACAGGAGATCTTTCCTTCGCACAGCCCGAACAATCCTCCGACATGAACACTGGCCCATAAATCTAACCATGGTTCTCGGCCGGAACGTACGCCGTCTCTACCGTCTGGCTCGTGAGATTGCCCGGGACTTTCCCGGCCGGGTCCACATCAGGGGATGGTCTCGGAAGATCCCCCAACTGCTCTGCGAACACCATCTCGTGATCGGGAAGGCCGGTGGGGCTACCGTCCACGAATCACTGGCCGCACGCTGTCCCATGCTCATTCATCATCTCGTCCCCGGACAGGAGGAAGGCAATCTCCAACTCCTTCGGACCATTGGAGGAGGAGACCTTGCCGACACGGAAGCGTCCCTCGACTCGGCCCTGCACGATCTCCTGACCGACCACACTTCCAAATGGCGCCGGCAAAAGCAGAATCTCGCCGGTCATGCCCGCCCCAGAGCCTCAAAAGTGGCCGCTGATTTCCTCCTGGAACTGGCCACCGGGAGCAGCACCGGGCCGCATGCCGGATGATCCTCCTGCTACTCCATGACTTCACCACCCACCGCCGCCCTCTTCGATATCGGAAACGTCCTCGTTCGGGTGGAGTTCGCGCGGGGGCTCCTGCCTCTCATTCCCAGCGGGGCTGAAGATCCCAAGAACCGTTTGGAAACCCTCCACCAAAAGCGCGAGGATTTCGAATCAGGCCGTCTCGATCGTGGGGAATTTATCAAGTGGGCCTCCTCCCATCTGAAATTCTCCGGTTCCCATGAAGAGTTTCAGCAAGCCTGGAACTCAATTTTTGATCCTATCCGGGTCATGTGGCCAGTTGCCGCATTTCTTCGCTCACTGGGGCTCAAGCTAGTCCTCTTCTCCAATACGAACTGCATGCATGCCGAGTGGCTCCTCGAACACTACGAGATTTTCGAACAATTCGATGGCCGCGTCTTTTCCCACGAGGTCGGGGTTTGCAAACCCCATCCGGACATTTACCACCACGCCATTTCCAAATACGGGCTCAAGCCGCTGGAAACCCTCTACATCGACGATCTGGCTCACAATATCAAAACCGGAGAGTCTCTTGGGTTGCGATGCCATCAATATGCAATCGACCGGCACCATGAGTTCGTCGCCTGGCTCGACAGACAGTTCGGAGTGCCCGGCGATTCGGCCTCCGGGAGGCCTCCGCGCTAGTTCGTTTTTTCCTCGAAGAGTCGCTGGATGGAGTCGAGATACTCCGAGACCGGCCCTTCGGGCCCGCCCGGGCGGCGCTCCAGCCTCTCCTTCAGGTCCACAAACGTTTCAAAGTCGCCCGTCAGCCGTCTTGAATTCGTTATCCGGTACCACTCGAGATAATCGCGGGTGCGGATCCCAAGCCCGCGCAGCCTTTCACGCTCCCGCGCCAGTCCCTCGAGACGCTCCGGAATCCCCTCATCCCGATCTGCCGCAATTTCTCCCAGGATCGTGAGATATCCCATCAAAACCGGCCGATGAGCCGGGAATACCCGGTAAAGGAACTGGCCGCCCCGGTCCACCGCTGCACGAATGGCAACCTGCCGTTCCTTAAGCGGAAGGGCCAGGAGATCCCGGAACTGGTCCGCACCCACCTCGATCAGGTTCCCCGAGGGGTCGGGGAAGCGCACAACCAGAACCTCCTGAAGTTCCTGCTCCGTCTCCAGGATGGTGAGGACATGGGGGAAGGGCTTCTCCGCCATTTGTGCCAGCTTGAGAGCCCACCATTTTGAAAAACTCTCCGGACCGAGGTTCATGTTCGGAAAGTGCTTGAGAAGGAGCGCTTTCACATCGCCCTCGAAGGTCGCCAGTTCGCGCAGCATCGCCTTCATCGATTCCAGGCCGTCCTTCTGCTCCAACAACGACATCACCAATGCTCCGGAAGAGCCCCGGAAAGCCGCATGGGCAATTGCGTCCAGGTCACCGAGCTGGTCCGTCTCAAGCAACTTCTTCACCGGAAAAAGTTCATTCTTCTCAAACAGAGCCGCGTAAAGAGCTCGCTCACGTTCGCCCCGTTTCCAGCGGAAACTCTCCATCATTCCCTCCACCAACCACGAAGGCACGGCAACCGAATTCACCTTCTCCGCACCGCGCCCACGCAGTCCAAACTCGATGAGAAGCAATTCCAGAATAGCGCGCTCCAGACCAGAGGGCTTTCCCCGGGACAGGTAGACGTCAAGCTGCAGGCGGTATCCTCCCGGCACCTGATAAAAGCTCATCTTCACCGGAGCATTTCCGTCTCGCAACTGAATGGCTACTGCATGCTCCCAGCCATCCCCGTCCTTCCCCATGATCTCAAGCAGGGTCGTTCGCGTGCGCTCGGCCAGGGAGGCAATCGCGCTCCGGGTTGTAAAATCAGACCCATGCACCACAAACTGCCGCGACTCGCTCTCGGTCATCTTCCTTGGCTTTTCTTCTGCAGCCAGCTCAAGGGCAATGGAAGGTGCAGGTTGCGGAGCCGTATCCGGTAAAACCACTCCCGGGGACTGCGGCGGAGCCCCCGACGGCAACCCCTCGACGTCGCACCAGGCCGGGAGCAGAACTCCGGGCACCCAGAAAATGCATACGAATACTGGAGGGAAATACTTCACGCCGTTGGAGGGATACTCATGCCCCGGAACCCCGGCCAATGCAAGGAGTCAGCGGCCTGCCGGACAGGAAGCCATACCGCCCCGGCATCCTTCCCGGCCACCGTATTCCCCTTTCAGGACGCGGGAACCGCCTGCGGCTCAACCTCCGTAGGAGAGAGCTCCAGCATCCCATCCGACACCTTGATCCGGAATGGGGTCGCAGCCCCCAACATGTCCCAGATCAGCTTGGTTTCCTCCGCATACGCTTTCTGAAGGGCCTCAAACGAGGAGTTGGTCAGTAACAAGAAGCCGCGCAAAACCCTGCTACGTCCCCACTTCCCTCGGTCGCGGCTTACGGCGGTATTGATTGTCCCTTTCTCACCCTTGGTCTGCTTCAGCCCAAGCAGCATGGAAACCGTGTGGCGCTTGCCCAGGATCTCGCGCTCAATGATAACCTCAACCACCCCTTCCTCCAGCCGCACCCACGCTCCCCTTGCCGTGACCCTGCTCTTGAACAAGCCACCCTGCTCAACCTTGAGCGTGCGACGCAGGTAGTTGTTGATATCCTCCTCCGTGATCCGCACCGGAGCCTTGTTCTTCGACGCGTTCTCAAGGACGGAGCCCAGATCGGGACCTCCCGGTGGAGGGACGGAGGAATCACTCACATACCCCTCGATATCGGAGAGGTCCTGTGGTTGGAAGGAGAGATAGGCGAGACCGAAGATCAATAGCAGGCCAAGCAGGGAAACGTAGAAGAGATTCTTGAAGAAGACACCCTTCCTGGTCGGAGGCGGCACGATCCGCTTTGGCTTTTCTTTCCTCTCCTCCGAATCCGTGGCCTTTCCCGAATCCGTGGCCTTTCCCGATTCCGTGGCCTTTCCCGATTCCGTGGCCTTTCCCGATTCCGTGGCCTTTCCCGATTCCGTGGCCTTTCCCGATTCCGTGGCCT
>Ga0163179_10000297_pt1 | contig 34940 bp, 20 predicted proteins | sample AtlANTMetagenome_FD_109643 | JGI IMG/M metagenome (GOLD analysis project Ga0163179, IMG submission 109643) | Marine eukaryotic phytoplankton communities from the Atlantic Ocean - Atlantic ANT 2 Metagenome | ecosystem: Environmental > Aquatic > Marine > Oceanic | place: North Atlantic Ocean... | reverse complement strand
GAATGCCGGCATTCCCCATACTGATGCGCGCTTTTTCCACAGTTTCAGACAGTGCGTGAAAATCTGATTTATCCGAATCATCATACTGACGACCAATCAGTTTGGAGTATAGTTCCCTCCTTGTAGGATCGAAGGGGTTACAAAATGTTGCAGTGGCAACACGATCACAGATTTCCTTGAAGGCATGAGGTATTTTTTCAAGCGGCATACATTATTTGTTAGCCAAATAGTCAAATAATGTCCACAAAACATCGCTTAAACCCTTTCAATAACAATCCATCGAAGCTGCACAAGGTATCCTTCAAAAACTCATGCATGTACGACGCATCTTGTTACATATGTTTAAGTAACAAAGCACATATCCTGAATTTATTCTGTAAAATTTCATACTCAGGCTAATCTAAGCCGCAATACAATTTTGATTGGTACAAAGAATGTTAATCCGAGTGATGATTCAAGATATCATCATGACCAGCAAAAGCGTAATCAAAGAATTGAATCCAAAAGGAACAAAGAAAAAGCAAGGGGCGGAAATCTTTTGCTCGCATGCAACTTCAAAACCGCCCAAATTACCTGCCAAACCCATGAAAACAAATCAACAAATTCGTTTAGGCCGTGATTTTCATTTGTTGAACATCACTCAGTTTTTAGGTGCTTTTAACGATAACGTTTTCAAGCTTTTTCTTATTTATGCCCTTATCGCCATAAAAGGCGAAGAAGCAATAACTTCTATTAACCATTTGGCAGGGGCTATATTTGTTCTACCCTTTTTGATTTTTGCCTCATCAGCCGGTTTTCTTGCGGGCAAGCTTCGAAAACAGACAATTATAAAACACATTAAACTCGTCGAGCTTGGTATCATGTCGGCTGGAGGTCTGGCTTTCTATTTCCAGTCGGAGTGGGGGCTTTATAGCATACTGTTTTTGATGGCCACCCAATCTGCCTTCTTTGGCCCTGCAAAACTTGGCATCATACCAGAAATCCTCCCCGCTCATGCACTGTCCAAAGCAAATGGGTGGCAGCAGGCGTTCGTTTTTATGGCGATCGTTCTCGGTACTGGACTGGTGCCTATTTTCAGCAGGGTGGCTGGAGAACAATTCCATTGGGCATCTCTTTTCTGCATCGCGATTGCATTCGTGGGGTGGTTGCTGGCTTGTGGTATTAAATCAACAGAACCAAGTGGCACAAGTCAATCCTGGCATCTCAACCCGCTGTCCGGAGTGGCAAAAACTTTCTGGTCTATCAAAAAGGATCGTCCCTTACTGCTGGCCCTTTTGGGCGCCGCTTTCTTTTTGCTTATTGGCGGATTCTTGCAGATGAACCTGATTCCATACGGAATCGAATACACCAACCTCGAGAAAAACGAGGATGCCTCCTATTTATTCCTGTTCGTTGCGGTGGGCATTGGCATTGGCGCACTCACCGCAGGCAAAGCCTCAGGGCAGAACATTGAATTCGGTTTGGTCCCTTTGGGGGCACTTGGCCTTTTCCTAGGACTGACTCTTCTAGGACTCAAGGTGGGAATCGGAAGTATTGCAGCCATAGGATCTATTTTGTTTATCCTGGGACTGAGCGCAGGGTTTTTTATCGTCCCATTGGTCGCATTTATTCAGTTGCACAGTCCGCGTGAACAGCTCACGGAAATACTGGCGCTCGATAGCTTTTTAAGCTTCTTTGGAGTGCTGATTGCCGCCTTTTTACTGATGGCACTTGATGCCTTGAACCTGGATCCAGCTGCCTGTTTTCTCGTCGCAGCGGGGCTCACTGGAATCTTAACTGTTCTCGCGCTTAAATCACTCCCAGACTTTCTTATCCGCTTTGTAGGGTCAGTTCTGCTCAAACTCGTCTACCGGGTCCGTGTTGAGGGTCTGAATCATCTTCCTGCCAAGGGACCCGCTCTTTTGGTATGTAATCACATTACCTATGTGGATGCGCCGCTTTTGATGAGTCTCTATCAAAGGAGAATCCGCTTCCTTATTTATCGTGATTATTACGAAAATAAATGCCTCAAGTCTTTCCTGAAGTTGATGGGAGCCATTCCAATTTCGGAAAATGACCCTCCTCGTCAAATCATGAAATCCATTCAAACAGCTCGTAAAGCGCTTGATGATGGGTATCTGGTGGGGATTTTTGCAGAAGGCAAACTTACAAGGTCGGGATTGATGAGCGCGTTTAAACCCGGCTATCAAAAAATCACAAAAGGCACGAACGCCCCTATCATACCCGTATACCTTGGCGGCGCTTGGGGAAGTCTTTTCAGTCACGCAGGAAAAGGGCGTTATCGAAATCATCGCTTGCGAGTCCCCTACCCCATGCATGTAAACATTGGAAATCCAATGCCTTCAAATTCCCAGACACATGAAGTCAGACTGGCGGTGCAGGAACTGGGAAGTGCCTATCATGAAAAAGCTGGATCTCAAAAAGGATCCCTGTCAACCGCAATGATCCGGTCCGCACGACAGTTCTGGAGACAGCCATTTGTATCTGACACAACGGACAAGAGGCTTACACAAGGCAAAGCTCTCATTTCAAGTTTACTTTTGCGCGATCGACTCAAGGAGGAGCTAAATGCCGAAGATGAGGCTGTGGGCATACTTTTACCTTCCTGCGTTGGAGGAGCTCTTGTTAATTTCGCATTGGCTCTGGATGCCCGCATTGCAGTTAATTTAAATTTTACGGCATCATCTCAGGCTTTTGATTCAGCGATTAGGCAAAGCGGCATCAAGGTCACGATTACCTCCAGGGCGTTCCTTGAGAAAATTGAGATTCAGGAACTCACCGATCGCGTGATCTTTATCGAAGACTTGGGTAAGGACTTCTCAGCACTGGATAAAATCAAAACTGCTCTCAAAGCACGCTTGTATCCGATGCCTTGGATTCTCCCAACAAAGTGCTTTGATCGAACACGGACCGCATCCATTCTTTTTTCATCGGGTTCTACCGCAGAACCGAAAGGGATTAAGCTCACCCATCACAATTTAATGTCGAATGTGGAGGCAGCAATGGAAGTAATTCCCCTGAGCAGTCGTGATGGGGTGGCTGCTGCACTGCCCTTTTTCCATTCCTTTGGCCTGACCGGTACTATATGGCTACCCGTCCTAGCAGGCATCAGGGTGCATTACCACACCAACCCTCTGGAGGGAGCCAAGATAGCTGAAATGGTGCGTGAGGAGAAAAGCACCGTCTTGTTTGCTACACCTACCTTTCTGATGGGCTACATCAGGAAAGCAAAACCGGAGGACTTCAAAAGCCTAAAACTCATCATTACTGGAGCCGAAAAATTAAAAATCAAACTCGCAGATATGTTTGAAAAAAAATTCGGTATACGTCCTTTAGAGGGTTACGGCACAACGGAACTTTCGCCTATCGTTTCACTCAACCTGCCGCAACCACCCCAAAAAGGGGAGTTCGCTCCAACGCATAAAACCGGTACGGTCGGCCATCCTATCCCCGGTGTTAGCGCAAAAATCGTTGACCCTGAATCTCGCAAAACGCTGTCATACGATCAAGAGGGCATGCTGCTGATCAAGGGGCCCAACGTAATGCAGGGCTACCTCGGGCCACAGGAGAAAACCGACAAGATACTGCAGAACGGATGGTATGAAACGGGGGATATCGCAAAACTGGATGAGGATGGTTTCATCACCATTACAGGCCGTCTATCCAGATTCAGCAAAATTGGTGGAGAAATGGTGCCTCACGAGGCTATAGAGCAGGTACTCCTGGAGAGCTGTGCCGATTATAGCGAACCGGTTATCGCGGTGACATCAATCCCTTGTGAACGCAAAGGAGAGAAACTAATTGTCTTGTATGCTGAGGCACTTGGAGATAAGGAACCATTGCTCGAAAGCCTCAAACAGTCAGATATTCCAAATCTTTGGAAACCTCATCATCAGTCATTTTACAAAATCGCCAAACTACCCGTTCTGGGAACAGGAAAATTGGACCTCAAGGGGATCCGGACCACAGCCGTAGAAATGGCGAACCGGACTTGAAATTATAAAAATGGGTCCAGTATCCGGAGATACTGGACCCTCTTGGCGGTGTTTTGCCTCCCGTGCAAGGAAAGTTTTATGAGCAACCCAAGCTTTCGCCACAATTAAGACACTTGTAACAAGCGCCATTACGCACCGTTACATGACCACAATTCGGGCATGCTGGGGCATCACTTTGATTGACAAAGGATTGGCCTTCTATCAAAGATGCACCTCTATCCGCATGCGCTGAGGAGGTTCCATTTTCACCTCCAGCATTGATTTTCAATGTGGTTGTCGAGCGACTGGCCTCTTCACTCAATGGCAATTCGGCGATTGGGCGGTTGATCGATTGCTTCTCCGCTTCCTCCAGTCCTGGCATCTTCAGCTCAGGCTGCGGGTCGGCAGACTCAGCTGTTTGAGACTTTCCCGGCGCAAAGGTCTGCGACATCCAGCGAAATACATAATCTGGAATGGAGGAGCAGTTGCGTATATTTGGATTCTTAGTGAAACCCGAAGGTTCAAAGCGCTGATGTGAAAACTTCCTGACCAGGGCATCCAGCGGAACCCCGTATTGCAAGGCCATGCTTGTCAAGGTAGCCACACTATCCATAAGCCCCCCAATCGTGGAACCTTCTTTGGCCATGGTAATGAACAATTCACCAGGGCTATCATCTTCAAACAGTCCCACAGTTAGGTAACCTTCGTGTCCGGCAATATCAAACTTATGAGTCACCGCCTTGCGGGTTTCTGGCAATCGACGGCGCAATGGCTGTGTTGCTTGTTTTCCAAGCCGCTCAATTTCTTTTTCAAGTGATGTGATCTTGTCTTCAACCGATTCGTTATCTGACTCCGTAGAGGATTGATTTGTGTTAAGAGGTTGTGAGCGTTTTGATCCGTCACGGTAAATAGCCACACATTTCAGCCCCATTTTCCAAGCTTGCACATAAGCATCTTTGATATCTTCAACCGAGCACTCATGAGGCAAATTTACGGTTTTCGAAATAGCTCCACTGATAAAGGGTTGAGCAGCCCCCATCATTTTCAAGTGAGCCATGTAATGAATGCTTCGCAAGCCTTGGTGAGGTTTGAAAGCGCAATCAAAAACACTCAAATGTTCCGGATGAAGCCCGCTTTCAATCACTTTCCCATTTTCCGTCACATCCTCAATAGTATCATGTTTTTCAATGTGACTGATGATACGGTCCATTTCGGTCTGAGTGTAATCAAGTCGCTTCAACGCCTGAGGCACCGTTCGATTGACGATTTTGAGCATACCGCCCCCCGCAAGCAATTTGTATTTCACAAGTGCGATGTCAGGCTCAATACCAGTGGTGTCGCAGTCCATCAGGAAAGCAATCGTTCCCGTTGGAGCCAAAACTGTGACCTGCGCGTTACGGTAACCATGTTCCAAGCCATGTCGTTCAGCATGTTCCCAACAATGACGAGCTTCCTGTTTCAGGTAATCAAATTCCTGACTGGGCTGAATAGTTTCTGCTTCCTTTTTGTGGAGGCGAATCACTTCGAGCATCGACTCGACATTATCTTTTTTCAAGGGCTTGCTCACGCCAGCACAACGGGCGTCTTTATAGCCGGGGAAAGGGCCCATGATACGTGATATCTCAGCCGATTGTTCATAGGCATGCCCCGTCATGATCGAAGTGATGGCCCCAGCCAGTGATCTTCCTGCATCCGAGTCATAAGATAATCCGTAGCTCATGATCAGTGATCCCAAGTTTGCATAACCAAGCCCCAAAGTGCGGAAAATATGCGAGTTTTCCGCAATATCTGGAGTTGGATATGAGGAGTTGTCCACCACAATTTCTTGAGCGGTGATAAACAAACGTACGGCAGCCTTGAAGCGGTCCACATCAAAGCGTCCATCTTCGCGCTTGAACTTCATGAGGTTCAATGAAGCAAGATTACACGCAGTGTTATTGAGAAAAACATACTCAGAGCAAGGGTTGGTTGAATGAATCGGCTCGCTGCCCTTGCATGTGTGCCAGTTTTGAATGGCTCCATCATATTGCAAACCAGGATCACCACAAATGTGCGTTCCTTCAGCAATGCGATTCAGCAGATGATTAGCACTTTTCTTTTCGAGCGGTTTACCGGTAGTTACGGATCGGGTCCACCATTCCTTGTCATTCAAGGCAGCATCCAGAAATTCGTCACTGACACGGACTGACAAGTTTTCATTTTGATACATGACGCTGCCATACGCATCCCCGTTGTAAGAGCCATCGTAACCCTGCTCAATCAGTGCCCATGCTTTTTTCTCCTCAAGCTGCTTGGCTTCAATGAAATCTTCAATGTCACCATGCCAATCTTTCAAAGTGTTCATCTTGGCTGCGCGTCGAGTTTTACCTCCAGACTTCACGACGTTGGCAACTTGATCATACACTTTGAGGAAGGACATTGGCCCGCTTGGACGTCCACCACCACTTAGTTTCTCCCTGCTTGAACGAATTGGAGAAAGATCTGATCCCGTGCCTGAACCATATTTAAACAACATCGCTTCGCTGTAAGCCAAGCGCATGATGTCTTCCATATTATCATCAACCGACTGAATAAAGCAGGCACTGCATTGCGGATATTCATACTGAGTAGGTGCTCGTTCACTGTGCTGCGTGGAAGGATCGAAATACCAGTTTCCCTTTGCAGAATTACGACCAACTCCATATTCGTGGTAAAGCCCGACATTGAACCATACGGGAGAGTTGAAAGCACCGTATTGATTCAAGCAAAGCCATGAGAGTTCGTTGTAAAAAATTTCGCCGTCTGTTTTGTTGAAATAACCATCTTTGATTCCCCAGTCGGCAATTGTGCGAGAAACACGATGAATCAACTGTCGGACAGAGTATTCGCGTTCGTTTGTATCTTGTTCACCGTAAAAATATTTGGAAACGACGACATTCGTTGCAAGCATGGACCATGTCTTGGGCACTTCCACATCTTCCTGCCGAAAGATCACTTTGCCTTTCCCGTCTGTGATCTCTGCAACTCGCTTGTCCCACTCTACTTGATCATATGGGCTCACCTGAGAGGAACTGAAAGTTCGTTTCACTTTCAGGGCGTTTTTCTTTTTGTTGGAACGTTTGGTTTTGGGAGCCTTAGTGGCTCGCATTCTGTCGCTCGAGCTGGCGGTGTCTGGTTGGTTTAATGTTTCATCCTGGGCGTTGATCATTGCTTGCTCTTTCTACTCTGAGATATGTTAAAAGTGTTTTACTCATTAAGGACATATAGGATATCGTACACGGATACCATTGGGATTTTTTGGAACGACATTACGCAGCCCTACTGCGCTTACAGAATACGACAATTTTTCCCCTTCGAACCCCTGAACACTAGCTGTAGGATACTGAAACAAACGATACCACAACATTTAGTGCTTTCAACTCAAAAGGGCACATTTATTTGGAAGGCTCCATAAACTACCTTCCACCCAAAAAATACCGGTCCTAGCCTATTCTTTGAGAATCGCTTTTGCAGACCGATTGGCCTCTAAATCAAGGCCATCATCACTCACACGGGAGGACTGCAGGGTTGCTTTTGAATTCGCTAGGCGCCCGGAACTTTCCGGTCCTGCCATTTTATTTTCTTCCCTGTTAAATTTAACACTCACGATTCGACTTACGCCGCGCTCCTGCATAGTGACTCCATAAAGGATGTCGGCTATGGAAATAGTCCTCTTGTTGTGCGTGATAATGATAAATTGTGAATGATTCAGGAATCGCTCAAGGATCATGATGAATCGATTGATGTTGGATTCATCGAGCGGTGCATCGAGTTCGTCCAATACGCAAAAGGGACTTGGGCGTACCTGATAAATAGCGAACAACAAAGACACCGCCGTCATGGTCTGTTCACCACCGGAGAGCAAGGAAATACTTTGCAGCTTTTTTCCGGGAGGACGTGCAACGATATCGATACCACTCTCCAAGACATCTTCGTCATCGTGCAGTTTCAAATCAGCCATACCTCCATCGAATATTTCTGTAAACATCGATTGGAAATTTTCACGGATCTGATTGAAAGTCTGAATGAACATCTCTCGAGTTTGAGTGTTAATACGGTTAATCACCGTCATCAGTTCATCCTTTGCTTTGATCAAATCATCATACTGCTGAGTCAAGAATTGGTAACGCTCCTCGGTCTCTTCATATTCCTCGATAGCGACCAGATTCACTGGCCCCATGCTATCCATTTTCTTCTGAAGAGCCTGGACCCGCTCGCTCACGGCGTCCCAATCGGTATTCACATCAAAGATTTCAAGGTCAGGTCGAGGCTCGGCCTCAGTGGAAGCCTCTCCTTCCGGAAGTGAATTCAATGGGACATTTTCTGTTTCAACCTGATCGAGAGCAATCTGATAACGCTCCTCAATGCGATTGCATAAATTCTCCAATTTGGAAAGTTTCTTGGCCAGCTCAACCTCGAGCATACCCTTACGGTTCTGGACTTCATTCAGTCGCTGACGATGTTCGGTCAAAATTCCATCGCGCTGCTGAATGGCTCCATCCTGTTCACGCTTTTGCGCAACCAAACCAGCAGTTTGTTCACTGACAATATTGCGTTCGTGGCTGAAGCGTTCTACAGAGGATTCGGACTCGGCAATTTCAGATTCACACTGTTCCCGTTTTTGCAGCACCGAAGCAATTTCAGCCCGCCGTTGTTCGAGGGCTTGAGCCAATTCACGATTACGCTGCTCCAATGGGCTTTTTTGCCTTTTCTGAGCCGCCACGGACTGTTCTTCTGAGGCCAACATAACTTTGGATTCTGTTGATGCCGCTTGTGCTCGGTCGCGTTCTTGACGAAAATGATCCAGCTCCTGATTGAGTTCATTGAGCTTTTCCTGAGCCGTTTTCTCTGCTTCAACAATCTGATTTAATTGAACTTTAAGATGCTCTCGTTTTTCAGTTAATTCCTTATCCTGATCAGAGAGACTTTGAATTTCATAGACAACAGTATCGATCTTCTGCTCAAGCACCTGACTGGAGGTCTTCAAAGCGCGATACTCACCTTCACTGGTGGCAATGGCAACCTCGCGGGCTTTCAACTCGGATTGAGCTTCCTGGAGGCCGGCTTGGATAGAGGAAATTTCTGATGCGATCTGACCTTTCTTCCGGCTGGCTTCAGACACTTCAACCTGAACGAGAGCTACCTGCTCTTCCAGCTCAGCAATTTTATTTTTCCGCGCCAAGATGGAAGTGGTCAGGTTCTTGCCATCTGATAGCGCCCCACCACCTGTGAATACACCACAAGGGCTCAGGGTCTCCCCCTGACTTGTCACAAAACTGACACACCGCCCAGACTCTCGCCAAAAAGATGCTGCCGACTCAAGATCATCAACAATGTAAACTGAACCTAAAAGACAATCGAGCAGGGGCTGAACAATTGGGTCGCACTCGACCACGGTCAATGCTGCCAGCCCGTATGGACTGTATGCAGGGTCGTGCGTTGTGGGGCTATGGCTAAAGGAACACTCAGAGACTTTCTGCATCATACTCACTGATGCCACGCTGGCACTGCCTGCTTTCTTGTCGCGCAACAACCCAAGAATCTCCCGAGCTGCCTCTGGTGATTCAGTTAAAACGACCTGTAAGAAATCTCCCAGAACCGATTCAATGGCTGGTACGAATTTCGACTCCACTCGCAAATGATCGGCCAGAGATCCCATCAGCGTGTCCGCTTCCTTCATGGCAGCCACAGCGCCTTCACTGAAGCCCTCATGAGAGGATTCCAGATCCTTCAAGACCCTCAACTGACTTCGTTTCTCCGCCTGAGACTGAAGCACGGAATCTAGCTTCTCTGCAGCAGCTTGAATTTCTTCCTGTAAGACTTTCAAGCGAGCCTGACGTTGCTCAACTGTCTCACGCTGATCATGCGCCGCCTTTTTGTCGGCTTCAACCGTGTCTGAAAATTGATCCAGTTTTACTCGCTGGCTAGTGCGTTCTTCTTCAAGCTGAATTTTTTCAGAGGATAATTTCTCAAGTCGCTTGGCATGACTTTGACTCTGAAAATCAAGGGCACTGATTTCATTCCTGACCTTACCAACCGCTTGAGTTGCAGTGAACGATTCGCTTTGAACCTGTCGAAATGCTTCCTGCCTTGATTGAATGGAAGACTCAACCTGACGCACAACCTGCAAATGTTCTTCAACTGCATCTCGCTTTTGCTGAAGGTCTTGATCGGCAGATGCCAGAGAATGCGCCAGCGCTTCAAGCTCTGCTTCCACCTCGAGCTTGCGACCCTCCGCTTGACTTATTTCACTTAGGGCTCGCTCATTTTGATGGTCCAACTCGACCAACCGCTCACGATTGAATTGAATGCGTCCTTCGTGGCGATCTGCCTGATTCTTCAACTCCATTCCCTTTTGCTGGGAAGCGCTGATCTCAGCATCCAGTTCAGCAAGCCGTGATCGCAACTGCCGAATCTCTTCCTCATTCTTCAGAACAAATTGAGAAGACTCTTCATATTGCTGCTGGAGTCCCTCACAGGCAGAATGGCGATCTTGAATTTCATTTTGAAGAATATCGTATTCATGACGAGCCAACTGAGTTTCTAGAAGTTGCAGCTCAGTTTGCACCTGCTTGTAACGTTTGGCTTTGCCTGCCTGCCTTTGCAGGGATCCGATCTGACGTTTTACCTCGCCAACCAAATCTGCCACCCGCAGCAGATTCTGATCTGTGTGGTCCAGCTTTCGGAGAGCCTCGCGCTTTTGAGCCTTAAACTTGGTGATGCCTGCAGCCTCTTCAAAAACAATGCGGCGATCTTCAGGTTTACTGCTGAGCAACTGCGTAATATTACCCTGAGCCATGATGCTGTAGCTTGCGCGCCCCACACCCGTACCCATGAAAAGCTGTTGAATATCTCTCAGGCGGCACTGTGTTTTATTGATATAATATTCGCTACCACCATCTCGTAGAACTCGGCGAGTCACCGTGATTTCAGTGAAAGAAAGATCAACACCCGCAGCCTTTAGTTGCTCCTCATCCACATCCGACAAAGTCAAGGAAACTTCGGCCATGCCATAAGCTTTACGCTTGTCAGTACCATTGAAAATCACATCGGCCATCTCACCGCCACGCAGCGCCTTGGCCGATTGCTCACCAAGTACCCAGCGGATCGCATCCGCTACGTTGGATTTGCCGCAACCATTGGGCCCAACAATAGCGGTAATTCCAGGTTCAAAGTTCAGGGAGGTCTTATCCGCAAACGATTTGAACCCCAATACTGTGAGGTTCTTGAGATGCACGTGTGAAATAATGCGGATTCTCCGCAATGTTGTAAAGCCGAAAACCACCATATATTGTGCACTTACCCATTCACACCCCAACAGACGGTAGGAAGCATCTATTCGAGATAACGATAAAGTAGAGGGTTTTATAAGGGGCAGTGAAGAAAGTATCAGCGTGAGTGATTGAACAATGTTTAAATAAGCATTTCACTGAGTGGCCTTGCGGAGGAAAATTTCTCAGCGAGCGACATAAGACATCGGTGACGATTTAAAGACTAATTCTTTTCGGCAGGTAGAAAAACGTTCTGGGTTTGGCCGTTTCCCATGCCTGGCACGCTGTCGGAAATCCGGGTCCATTTCTTCAAAAATGGCGGATTGAAGTTCCTCCTTGGAGGGTAAAAGACCGACTTACTCGGGAGTCTTAAGAACGATCACCATTATCGAAGCTGATCTGCACTGCATTTGCTGCTTCGCCCAGCAAAGTTCGCCCTGTCCATTCCCTCCCAAATAAGGCATCTGTAACTCTTCTCCAGCGCTTAGGGATGACAGAACTTCCTTGCTCCCTGAGTGATGAATTTTTGTTTTCCCGTCAAATCAAAAAAACTCGTTGCCTTTCTTGCTTAAAAACAATGAAATCTCACTATGTTTTCACATGTTGTCATTTTTTGGACGGACCCAGAGCAACCAAATGCTGCGAAGGACCTAATGGATGGGGCCCACAAATATCTGAAAGATATTCCGGGTGCAGACCATTTTCACGTGGGCTATATGGCCACAAGCGAGCGACCAGTGGTTGATCAAAGCTATCAAGTCGCGCTCAATATCGTATTCAAAGACAAAGCGACTCAGGACGCGTATCAAATACATCCCGATCATGTAAAATTTGTGGAAGAGGTCTTCAAGAAGGTCGTCACCAAAGTGGTGGTTTACGACTTTGGCGGATAATTCGTTTACTTGAATTAATCCACGAACAAAAAAGCGTTCATGTTGAGCATCCAGCGACATGTGTTCGCAAGACCATGTGTTTTGGCATAATCAACCCATCGTTTTAATTCCACCGCATCAGGCTTTTTACCCGTCGCTGCTTCAATGGCAGTTTGGATTTGACCCGGTAAATCCAAACTGCTTTTTTCTAATTTCCTTCCCCACTCTTTGGCCATCGCCACCATGAAGGGGTTGTTCAGAAGCGCAAGGGATTGAGAAGGAGTCAGTGTTTCATTGCGCCTTCCCACCATCAAGGATGGATCCGCACAATCCAGTGTCGTCATGAATGGCTGCTGCTGAGACCGGACAATAAACCGGTAAATGGATCTTCGGTGAGACCCGGGGTCCATTGGATCGTGCAATCGATATTCGTAGTGGGGTGAATGCTCGGGCTTTTCAATCACAAAATCCATGAATGCAGGACCGCCCATTTTCCTGTCCAAAACCCCGGCCAATGAGAGCACCGAATCCCTCACTGCTTCCGCTTCAAGCCGGCGCCGGTTCATGCGCCACAAGTAGCGATTTCCCGAATCAATGGATGCTTTTTCAAGGTTTGCATTGGAAGTTTGGCGGTATGTGGCACTCGTCAGGATCATGCGATGCAGTTGCTTGAATGATTGGCCTCCGTCACGAAAAGTAACCGCGAGCCAATCCAGTAATTCAGGATGTGTCGGCTCGCTACCCATGAGTCCGAAATCATTGGGACTATCGCAGATACCAGCTCCAAAATGGTATTGCCAGATTCGGTTCACAATGGAGCGCCAGGTCAGAGGGTGCTTTTTTTGCAGAATCCAGCGGGCCAACGCCACACGACGTTCCCCTTCATCATGGTCCATTGGCAATTCAAAGCGAGTTTCCTGCCCATAGATCACGGGGATAACACCGGGATTCACTGTTTTGCCGGGCTTATCAACGTCTCCTCGCGAGAGTACATGTATCGTTCTTGGCTTGCCTCCCATGTGCCCTGTCCCGCGAAAGGCACCACTGCCTTGATGGACCGTACCAGCATACACTTTGGACGGTGGAGGCAATTGATCTAAGCTGGATTGCAACATCTCCTTTTCTTCCAAGAGGATCTGTTTGCGCTGCACCCATTCAGGTTGGGTCGCTTTCTTGAGCAATGCATTCTTTTCAGCCACTAACTGAGCGAGGGTCTTAGCACCCGCCGTCACCTTTTCATCACTCACGAATTTACCATCCACCAAATTCGCCTTTGCCCATCGAGGTGAAGCCTCAATGCTGTCTTTTGAGGAAACAGTCTTACCCAATGCGACATTATTGCCTCCCGAGTTCTTGATCTCCAATTCTGCCAGTGAAAAGATATAGTCCTTGGATCTGATCGCCAGGCGCGTGGCACTCACACGCACAAAGCGAAACATGACAGGAGGATTGATTTCAAACGAAAGCGGAACCCGCTTGGGATTCGGAACATCCTCTGGGGTTGTATCCACTAGCAAAGCGGAAGCATTGATAAACGCAGGATCATTTGAGGCTTCGATTTTAAAACGCAAAGGGAATCCAAAACCCGCACCAATACCATTGAAATCATCGTCACTCGCTCTCAGAACCAACTTCCGTATGTCTTTTGGAGCCCCCAGGTCAACTTGAACCCATTTGGTCTCATCTTGTGATTGAGCAATCGCACTGTGATAACCGTAAGCATCCGGTTTGCTCTTTTTTGATCCCTCAAGTTCTTTGATGGATGACTCCAATTCAGGTAATGAGGGACCTGCCGCTTCTCGGACACGCGCGGTGAGCTCATCCAATTCTTCCTGAATTTTATCCATAGAAGACATCCATTGTCGACGCTTCCTGCTGACACTCGCATCGGCATCAAAGGTTCGATCTGCTCGATCCAACGCAGAGAAAACCGACTGCAAACTATAATAATCCTCCATGCGAACTGGATCGAATTTATGGTGGTGACACCTCGCACACTGAACCGTGGTGCTCGCGAAGGTATTCATGGTGACTGCGACCATGTCGTCACGATCAAGATGACGAGCGACTTTGCCATCCAGTTTGTCTTCCGAAACTTCGGCATGGCCGATGAAATCCCAAGGCCCGGCAGCAATGAAGCCGGTGGCCGTTATGCCATCCATGCTGTGAGGATATAGGACATCTCCGGCGAGTTGCTCTTCGACGAATCTGGAATATGGCTTATCCGCATTGAAAGAACGAATCACGTAATCTCGATAGGGCCAGGCATTTGGGCGGGGCTTGTCTTTATCATAGCCATGGGTATCGGCGTAATGCACAACATCCAGCCAGTGCCGCGCCCAGCGCTCACCATATGCCTCAGACGCCAGCAACCGGTCGATCAGCAATTCATAGGCATGAGGGTTTTTCGAATGAACGAATGACTGAATTGCTTTTGCCGATGGAGGCAGGCCAATAAGGTCGAAATAAATACGCCTTATCAATGTCACGCGATCAGCCTCGGGTGAAGGACTCAGTCCATGATCGAACATTTTTTGATAGACGAAAGCATCCAGCGGATGACGCACCCATCTTGCTCCAGCATCATTCAATTCTGGCAACCCAGGTTGCTCAAGAGGTTTTAATGACCAGTGCTCATAGGCTTCTTTTGGATAGGGAGCTTTGGTCTGCTGAACCAGTTCGGCAGCCCCCGAGTTCACCCAGGATTTAATCTTTTGAACCTCTTTGGGTGTCAATGGGGATTGCTTCTCTGGAGGCATCCGTTCTTCAGGATCACGGTGAAGGATTTTTTGAAGCAAAAGCCCTTTATCGGAATGCCCGGGAACGACGGCAACCCCGGAGGAACCACCCAACGCCAACTGATCCAAACCGTCGAGTCGCAAACCTCCTTTTTGAGATTCAGATCCATGGCACTCCACACAAACGCGATCAAACACCGGTTGAATATCCTGCTCATAACCTACCAGGGGATCGGCGCACATTTTGAGTGATCCGTGAAACAAGATCGTAAGCAGGACGATTGAAGCATGATGCCTTGATCGCATGCCTGCGGTGATGCCAAGCCTGAGGTTCATATTTTTATTTTGATAAAAACAGGCCGATTCGTCAATCAAAGCCACTTATTTAAAAAATGAGACAGAATGCCACAAAAAAGCCGTTTCCCCATCAACTGGGAAAACGGCAAAAAGTATCGAATCAAATTCAACGCGAACTTACCACACACGCCTGAAGACGAGGGTCATCCCTCCAGCATCAATGTAGGCACGGTGGTTTTTACGGACCACGACAGAACCACCACCAGAACTGCTCTGGATCTGGTAACGTCCACGGGTCTTTCGATCCCAGCGACCTCCCGAAAACTTGAGTTGAGGACGACGCGGTTTGGGAGCCTGCGCTTGAGGGCGCCTCTGACCCTGCGCGCCTTGACCAGGAGGTAACCCGTAGCGTGCAGCCATCTCAGCGTCCATTCCCTGTTGAGGAGCAAAACCCGCATACGGGTCCTCGTAAGCGTCAGGTTCCTTCTCCTCGGGTTTTTCATCTTCCTCTTCTTTATCATTGGACAACGTATAGGTCTGGTCAGGGTAAACCACCATCGACATACCGAGCAGCCAGTTGGTGACAACCTCCTTCATTTCTCTGATTTGCCGGGCTTTGACTCCGATGGTATTTTTCTTGAAGTAATTGATCGTCGCATTGCCATCCAATTCCCAGCGGCCAAGGAACAATTCGTCGGCGTATCGCGGGGATTCCCCGGTTTCCAGATAAGCCCGCAAATCATCCAGATCGGTAGCCAGCAAACGATCCGTTAGTGCTTGATCGCTCATCAACTTCACGGAGATTGGGTGTTTGATGATTTCATCCAGACTGGCCTGTTGAACCAATAAGTTGTGGTATTCATCGTTACTCCCCATTTCCTCGATAGTGGACTCCTCTCCCAGATTCAGGAAAGGTGGATAGTTGCGATAACGCACTTCCAGCAGAGGCGTTTTGTGAGACATACCGAGGATGTCGGCTACCTTGAAATATTTTTCAGGCACGGGACTAATGCTGCGTGCAATCTTGCCTAATCCGGAGCTGTCCAATCCGGCGGCAAGGGAATTGAGGTATCCGACAGGACCTTGATCGTTTTCAGTGGCAACCTGAGTCGTCAAGTAGCCTCCCACGTATGTCAACATGCCGACCAGAACGGTGTAGATGCCCCCGACCAACAATCCAAGGGCTGCACCGGACCGCTTGTTCATACGCTCCCAAGTCAGGCGAGTGACTTCGTCTGCACTGAATTTGTAGTATTGTCCTATTTTGTAATGAACTATGAATCCGACCACTACAAATACCAATCCCACAACAAGGAATGCAGTAACGGGGGGGAGCAAAGACAACCATAAAAGGTTGGTCATTCCAGAGGCTGTGTAGATGGGAGTCATCATGGGAGCCATGGGTTTGGCCAACATAAGCCCGACAAACAGGCCCGCCAATGAAACCGACATGCGAATGGCACCTTTGAGATAACCAACGCCAGCAAAAATCGCCAAGAGTAGAATTGCAACTAACCAGATCATAATTTGTAATTTTGATTGTCAACCCGCGAAAGGAACTCAACTCCTTTGGACGGATCGAATCTGAGTAACAGACAACTTAAGTCGAAGGCCATGAATAACAAGAGCAAAAACAAGAGGCGCTTACCTCTATCTCAAAATCTTTGAATTCAAGCCCTGCACACTGATACAAAGGGAGCAGGTTACAGGCCATATCACACAAAAACAATCATAATTCCTTCCTCATCTCAGTTGAGAAAGAAAGGAGTCAAGAGCACCTTTTACTGATCCTGTTCACCCAGATAACGCTCGGCATCGATCGCTGCCATGCAGCCCATGCCCGCTGCAGTGATGGCTTGACGATATACCTGATCGGCGCAGTCTCCTGCTACAAAAACTCCTTTGGAAGATGTCTTACTACCCCCCCGCGGCAGCACGTAGCCCGCTTCGTCCATGTCGATGTGACCGGTGAAGATTTGAGTATTGGGCACATGACCGATGGCAACAAAAACACCCGCACAATCAAGTCTGCTTTCCTCACCTGTCTTGGTATTTTTCAGCTGAACACCTGTAACTTCATCATCTTCCACACCATGTATTTCTGTCACTACGGTATCCCATACCATTTCTATCTTATCATGATTGACAGCACGCTCGGCCATGATTTTACTTGCTCTCAATTCATCGCGTCGGTGGATGAGGTATACTTTCGATCCAAATCGAGTCAGGTAAGTGGCTTCTTCGCAGGCAGAATCACCGCCGCCAACGACAACCAGTGGCTTATCCCTGAACATAGGTAATGCCCCATCACAGGTCGCGCAGTAGGTCACTCCTTTGTTTTCGAGTTTTTTTTCATTCTCGAGCCCGAGGTGACGGTGCCCTGCACCAGTAGCAATAATCAGGGTCTGGGTTTCGATTTCCTTACCGTCGACGATTAGTTTGGGATGATCTCCGGAGAGATCGGCTGATTCTACAGTCCCGAACTGAACGCGTGCGCCAAATCGTTCGGCCTGTTTCTGCATGTGTTGCATTAATTGAAACCCATCTACCCCCTCGGGAAATCCGGGGAAATTCTCCACAGTGCTTGTGGTTGTCAATAAACCACCTGGCATGGTTCCGGTAAGAACCAAGGGATTCAAATTCGCACGCGCGCTGTAAATAGCAGCTGTCAAACCTGCACAGCCTGTTCCAATAATAACTACTTTTTCCATAATTTAGATTGGGAACTTAGCGACTATGATCAGGGTTTGCAACGAGAAGTCTTTTTGGAAAACCATCGAATGTTTCAATCTTGCTTGCCCTTCTGGATCAAGATGGGGATGATGAGGTAACTTCACCGCAGACAATATATATCCGAGAAGGCGTTTTATGAAAAAACCAATTACACGCAGAAAATTTGTCAGCACAACAGCTGCCACAGCATTTGCATTCAACTTTTTCCCCAGCCGTGTTTTCGGCGCTAACGATCGCATCCTCCTGGGTGGCATCGGCGTTGGAGGAAAAGGGCGCGGAGAGATCAATGACAACTCCAAAGCCGGAGCTGAAATCGTGGCTTTGTGTGACGTCGATGACAATCGAGCAGCTGAAACCTTCAAAAAGTTCCCAAAGGCGAAGCGCTACAAGGATTTTCGTGTGATGCTGGAAAAGCAGAAGGACATTGATGCAGTCACAGTCAGCACACCTGACCACACACATGCAGTCGCTGCGGTCATGGCCATGAAAATGGGGAAACATTGCTACTGTCAAAAACCATTGACGCATTCCGTCTATGAAGCACGTGTCATGACCGAAGTTGCACGTGAAAAAGGTGTGGTCACTCAAATGGGGAACCAGGCTCACTCAGGCGAACCCATCCGCAGAGCTGTGGAATTGATTCAGGCCGGTATCATTGGCGATGTCACCGAAGCACATATGTGGACCAATCGGCCGGTCTGGCCACAAGGTGTCAACCGACCTGCTGGCGATCATAAAGTGCCGGACACATTGGATTGGGATCTCTTCCTCGGGCCTGCTCCATGGCGACCTTACCACCCCGATTACGCACCCTTCAAATGGCGTGGTTATTGGGACTTTGGAACGGGAGCTCTGGGCGACATGGCTTGTCACATTATGGACATGGCCTATTGGTCGCTCGAACTCGGTGCACCCGATTGGGTTCAGGCTGAGCAGCAGGGCATGACTCAGGAATCAGCCCCCACATCGTCCATCGTGACTTATCAGTTCCCCAAACGTGGGAAAAAACCGCCGGTTAAATTCGTCTGGTATGACGGAAAGAATAACGGCAAGCAAAACTACCCGCCAGCCGAAGTGGTCGATGGTGAGGATATTTCAAAATATGGCACCGTCTTGGTAGGTAAAAAAGGCACCATGTTCTTCAACCGCTCGAGAACCAATTGGCTGATCAAGGCCAACGGTGTCATGGCCAACACCACGGAGATACCAAAGACAATTCCACGCGTCAAAAACGAAGATCAGGAATGGCTCGATGGCATTCGCAACGGCGATCCGGATCAACCCTTATCCAACTTCAACCGATCTGGTCCATTCAGCGAAGTCGTCCTGCTGGGCAATGTAGCCATCCGTTCCGGCAAGAAAATTGAATGGGACAGCAAAAACCTGCGAGTCACCAACGCCCCCGAGGCAAATCAATACATTCGGCGCGAATACCGCAAGGGGTGGAGTTTGTAATTGGGGTGCTTCACAATCACGCTCAACACTTCATGCGTCCAACAATGCATGAAAAAGACGGTTGATCAGGCTTAAGCGTGGTCAACCGTCTTTAAGGAGTCATCATCCGGACGCGCAGAAAACCGGGAAGTGGGACGGGCTCGAGTCAAAACCCCTAACTCAAGGCCAGTGAGTAGAGAGAACGATAATCGGCCTGAGTCATATCAACGGGATTGAAGTTACCCGTCCATTGCTGGGAGGCACCTTCAGCCAGTTGATCAAGATCCTTCTCACCGACTCCATGAGAAGTGAGGGTCGATGGGATTTCCGTGACTTCAAGGATTTGCTCGATGGCCGTGACGAGTTTGTTCACCGAATGAGGGACCGAATCATGAGAAGACGCCACACGCGTTTCGCGAGCGAGTTGAGCATAGGAGTTTGCGGTGGCTTGACAGCTTGCGTTCCACCGAATCACATGTGGCATCATCACCCCCACCGCCATGCCGTGAATCACATCGAAACCAGCCGTCAAAGGGTTAGCCGTGGCATGCGCTGCGCCAAGCATGCTGTTCTCAATGGCAATACCGGCCAGGGCGGCCCCTAGCTGCATTTTACCTCGAGCCACAAGGTCTTCGGGTTTATCCAGGACGATAGGAAGATTCGGAAGCAATAGTTTGAAAGCCTCGAGAGCGTGCATGGAGCTGTAAAGCGTACGCTTGCGTGTGACGGCTGTTTCAAGCGCATGGGTTAAGGCATCCATACCGGTGCACGCGGTCACACGACGTGGCTGGGATACCGTAAGAGCCGGGTCAAGTATGGAAACTTTGGCGGCAGCTTTCGAGTCGCCACAGGCCATTTTCTGGTGAGAAACCTCATCGGCAATCAAGGCAAATGACTGGCATTCACTTCCCGTGCCGGAGGTGGTGGGAACCGCCACCATGGGCAGCATGGGATGGGAAGCCTTTCCGATGCCCCAGTAATCCTGCATACGACCGCCATTGGTCAGAATAAAATTACATCCTTTGGCGGTATCCATGCTGCTACCGCCACCTAAACCGACGAACAAATCAATTTGGTTGGATGAGGCAACCTCTACACAAGCTGCTACATCGGCAGTGGTCGGGTTTTCGTGTACTTGATCAAAAACAAATACCTTTAATCCAGCTTCCTCAAGGATCTTGAGCGTAAGGTCGAAATGTCCAGCGGCAACAATTCCGGGATCCGTGACAATCAGAACACGCGCACCCTTCAGGTCTCGGACAATGTTGCCCAATTCAAAAATCTTACCTTCGCCAAAAACGAAACGGGTTCTTGGTTGAATATCAAAAGCGTTCAAATGCCAGTCCAATGAGGAGGACCGGTTTGTTCCCGCTTGTTTCAATGACGACTCAAGATCCATGGTGTAACACTGTGAAGATGCAACGGACATATCCGCCTTTCATCAGGAGGAAGTCCCAAATACCTTTACACCCTGTGACAACTGATAGCGATCAAAGGTTACTCCTCTCTTTCGATGGACCGGCGCTTGTAGAGGAATTCAAACATGTTGCCTTCATGCGGCTGATCCCATGATATTTTCATGGTTGGAATCGCACCCAGATTGAGTCGTTCAATCAAATCCGAATCAAGTAACATTTCGGTGAAATCAGGATCTTTGGTAATCGCAGAAACGACTAGTGAAGGACCTATTTTGCCCAGCATCTCAGCTTGAGGAACCTCGACCACACTTGCGTAAGGACATAAAAACTCACGGTTGGCAAGAGGGTGGGCAATCGAATCGCAATGAACAATCGTTGGAGACAAGTAAGTCCCCCCTTCAAATTCCAACTTGCGACTACCTTCCCGATAGTGCGCAGTCACATCCTCAGCGCCGGGTTCTTTGAGATCCTGTTCGATTGCGGCATCAATGTATTCTGCCATTTTCGGGTTGGCAAATCCGGAAAGACGCGCGCCTTGGTCATCCGGGCGGGTTGGTTCATAGGGGCCCAGTTTTTTCGCAAGTGCATCTGCAATTTCCTTCCCGTACTTTGGAACCACTACCGCGGAGGCATTGATACAACTACGTCCGCCATTCTCCGAAATGGAAGCGGCCATGAGGTCGATGAAGTCCGGCCAATGCTCGATTTGATCATCACCCACCAGAATTTTACTGAATCCGGGTCCATGAATTTGAATCCCCGGGTTGTTGGCATACTGAGCCGTGGTGTTTTGATCCCCAAAAATCAGGGCACGCCCACAACTCTCAAGAATCACACCCGCGCCTTCGTGATCGGTTGGGTAAAACCCGAAAGCCTCCGCAGGGCACCCGGCTGCAATAAAGGACTGTATCAACCGATAAGGCGTCCATGGTTCCTCGCGCCCGGGTTTGATGATGACAGGTGTCTTGAGTGGAATGGCAGGCAACCAGAGGGAATTCACAGCGGGAGAATTGCTGGGCATGACCAAGCCTAGAGCTTTGGCGGTTGAGTAGTAGCTGATGCGCGTGCCAAACTGCGCTCCGTAACCTTTGTCCAGGATGGAAAAATCAAGTCCGCGGGTAAGCCCTGTCAAGACCGTCCTCATGTGGGTCAAGGCATGATGGATTTTATCCATGTTGCGTTTGACCATCACATGCGGCAATCCGGAAGTTGAGGACAGTGTGCGTATGTAATCTTCGGGAGACTGAGTATGACCTTTGTCACCAAGAGGCAATGAACCGTTTAAAAATGCTTCTCCAGCCTTTGCTGAAATATCGATCAACTGGTCAACGGTGAATTTTCTCAGGGCCGCCTTCCCTTGGTCGATTCGACGCAAATCTCGGCGGATGATTCCCCCATTAACGGTGCTCACACTAGCAAGGGTTTGGCCGTCGCTATAACCTTTGATCTCTATCTGGTCGAGGCTTTCGTAAGGCGCGCCTTTTCTCAGGCACGGAATATGTGGTATGGAACTCATAATGTTAACCCTGCTTGACTAATAAACACCTTCAACAATTTTTTTCTCCATGGCCCCGAAAGGACGAACCTGAGCGACGCCATCCCATGCGTATGGCGCGCGAGGCTCCCGCCGCAATGCTTCGTCACGCTCCAGAAAACGGGGCATGAAAAACTCCTTGGTCAGGGTGGTCAATTCCACTCGTCCCCATTGATCATACTCCTTCACCTCATCTGTCTTTTCAGCATCCACAACGCGCAGGACTGCACGTGGTTGAGGTGCGTAGTAGGTGATTGAGAAATTGTCTTCTTTTGTGACGGGCACGCTGGCTGCCAAACCCATCAACGTGTTGCCATAAGTCGGGTAGAATCCGATGCGATTCTCAAGAACTTCCTCTAGAAGAAAGCGAGTATACTGAGGATCCATGGTGGTACCACCACAGAATACCCCACGAATACCAGCTTCCCATAGATCTATCTTTTCCGATAGCGCTTCCAATAATTTAGGGGTAGTAAAGACACCGCTGACTTTTCGATGCTTGAGAATCGTCACAGCCTGATCGATAACATGATCCATGTAACTTCGCGCTACATCAAATTTCTTATCCGCAATCAATTTCTTGACGAAGCGAGGATCCAGGTCGATGAAATAACATGAGCAGCCGCGCACATTGGCTAAATGTTCAATGGCAAGTCGCAATCGACGAGGACCGGTGGGCCCCATCATCAGCCAATAGTGATCTCGGGGAAAATGATCGTCAGAAATCTTTTCGGAAAACTCGCTGTAATCGACTTTGTAGTCAGTCCACCCAATACGCTGCTTGGGCATGCCTGTGGTACCTCCGGTTTCGAATACATTGAAAGGTTGGCCTTTGAATGCTTGCGGAACCCACACATCAGGTTGGAGATCACGAAGCCACTCGTCTTGGAAATGTGGAAAACGGGCAATAATGTCATCAAAAGATTCGATCTCCTGAGCTGGATTCCACCCTGCTTTTTCCGCCCAATCCAACCAAAAGGGACTACCGGTTTCGGGGGAAAAGTGCCATTGAACAATCTCACGGACGTGAGCATCGAGTTGCTCTCTGGCCTGTTGGATTGCTTCGTTTGAAACAGTTTCAGTACTCATCATAGTGCATAGTCACATTGACTCAATAATTGAAAAACGAAAGTAAAAATGCTCAAGAAGCTTTATCGGGAAAGAATTTCTTGATGGTTTCCTCGCTTGGAGGGCGCGTCAGCAAGGAAACAATGATCAATGCTGCGGTGGAAATGAGAAAGCATACTGCTACCGGCATGATTCCAGGTCCGAGTATTAGCTCGGAGCCGAAACCGCTTTTGGCAAAAAAGTAAAACCAACTGAGCGTGGCTGCCGAGATACAGGCATAGGCACCTGCTTTGGTGACACGCTTCCAAAAAACCGCAGCGAACACGAGAGGGAATAAAGCACCAAAACCACTGAAACACCATACAGCCAGGTCAAATACGTTTTGTGGAGCGACCAGCGACAAAAGATAGGTAAGTGTGACAATGCCAACAACAAACCCACGGGCGATCAAAATCACCTGACGATCGCTGAGTTTACCACTGCCCAATTTATGGATGACGATATCATTGGTAAACATCGTTCCCAGGCACAAAAACTGAGAATCCAGTGAAGACATGATGGCCGCCAGAATACCTGCTATGAGAAACCCACTGAGTATTGGGCTTGAAACCAGTCGCGCGACCATCTGCCCCAATACTCCACTTACTTTGGTAGGATCCAGCGGGGGCAAAATACCCGTCGCCCAAATACCGATCAGTACGCAGGGCACCCAAACAATCAGGATACACAATGGATGCGCAAAAACCGTCAGTTTGAATGCACGCGCACTTTTGGCGGTTAACCAATGCTGAAATAAATGAGGGAACATCCCCACACTGAGTGGGATAAATAGATATGTCAGGAACATCCATGTGGACATACCATATTCACGCGTGAATGTTTTAACTTCACCTGTTTTCTTGTTTACATTCTCCAGTTCAACCGTGGTCACTTGACGACTCAGCAACGGACGCGGTGAATAAGATCCCGCTGTGTCGCTTTCCCCCTCGATGATCCGCCCCACCACCTTGGGCGGATCATTGACTACCAGTTGATTGTTGGCAGTATCCCACCTGTAGGGCTGAACCACTTCACCTTGATCGTTTATTTGAATGGCGACTTTGGAAGCATTGGTCAGTCCACCAAGGCTGTTTGCAATGAAAACGAAAGCAACCAGCCCCATGACCATGAAAACTATCGTTTGAAATGTATTCGCCCATGCCGCTCCACGCGAACCACCAAGAAATACGTAGGTCATCACGACTCCGCAAATGACTAAACCCGTAAGCCAGACCGGAATACCACCGGCCCACTGAGGTGTAGCCGCGTTGGGGAATAGATCGGGAAATGCGCCAGCAGTAACCGGCAACACGGTTTTGCCAGCACCAATGATCCCAATCAAGAGGTAAGGCACGACCAGCATGGCTAGTATTGGAAAAAGGACGTATCCAATACGTTGAGAATCAAACCTGGCTCGGAAAAATTGAATTTGCGTAACAAATCCATACTTTTTCCCGTAAACCCAGAGTCGAATGCCTATCAGGAAGAAAACGGCTGCATGGACCAGACCACTGATAGAAGCCATCAGCCCATAGACACCGATTCCTCTTTCGAAAGCCTTCCCAGTGGAACCCACCAAGGCAAAAGCAGTCATGGTCGTTCCGAAAACACTCATCAATAGGAGGAATGGACCTATCGAATGGCTGGCCACAAAGTAGTCCTTGCTCGTACCGCGGAAGGATCTGCTACTGATGATTCCCAGAGCCAGCAAAAGCCCCAAGTAACAAACAATGATAATAAGGGGTGTCATGGTCGTTGTGTTGAGATTGGTTCTTCCTGTTCTTCAGCCAGAGCTTCCAGATGATGAGGCCACGCAAAGCTCATGACAGCTCCCCACCATAGAGCAGCGACAATGGAAAAGCCTGCATGGTAGGCCAACCCAATGGGCATGAAGCCAAAGACCTCCGTTTCGTAGTTATCCCAAAACCAAAAGTCCTGGTGCAGGAGTAAAAGGGCGAGGGTTCCAAGCCAGACAATCCAACCGTTGTTTTTCATTTTATCAGGATAAGGGTGTGAACAGAGGAGTTTCGTATTTGCAAAATTCCGAAGGTGGCTTTTTCGGGAAATCAGGAGAGGCGCAGGCCACTCTCCTGATGACTAAAAATGATTATTTACCGATGGCATAGAGATGAGTCTGCGTTCCAACGTACAATGTGCCATTTGCAACTACCGGAGTTGAGTAAATAGGGGCACCAAAATAGACTTCGTTGAGAACTTTCTTTTCCTTGGTAGCAGCAAGGACAACCAGATCACCGTCCTCGTCTCCAAGAAATACCTTGCCATCGGCAACCAGGGTCGAGCCCCACATATGTGCTTTCATGTCATGAACCCAGTATTCCTGACCGGTTTCAGCATCAAGGCAGTATACAAACCCTGAGTAATCGGACATGAACAACAGGCCTGTTTCAGGGTCTATCGAACAGGTTGAAATAGTGCGGTTGATTTTATCGTAACTCCAAATCGCCCCATCTTTGGTAATATCACCTTTCTTGGACGCATCGATACAGACGAGGTTACCAACACCTTCACCATGCTCAGGGTCTTGACCAATCGCGATGTAGACCCTGTTTTTGTAGAAAACGGGTGTCGAAATCAATTCGCTTGGACCTTCTGCTGCCGGATACTTGATGGGTTCACCATTTTCCATTTTGTATTTGTCGGGCACACAATCAAATTTCCAAACCTCTTCCAGTATGGCCAGGTCACCATCGGGGACGGGCTTTGGATTGAATGCGTAACAGACACCATCTCCTGCTCCAAAGAAAACCATGCCATTTCCGTTTATCTCACCATAGCCCGGTGAAGACCAGTTGCAGTGCATCAAGTTCCGACTGATTCCGGATGACTCTTCACCTGCATATTCGCCTGTGTTCTTGTCCAGTACCACCAGACAAGGAGCCATGGGAGAAGGAATATTGAGATGAGACCAATCCTGTCCATTGGATGTAGTGGCATAGACATAATCACCAGCAACGACGACAGAACTACTGGCAATATTGTGAGGGAAAACGCCAAGCTCCTCTCGCATGTCAAAGACCCACAGAATATCTGCGTCGGTTACACCGGGAGCAATGGGGGGCTTGCCGGGGCCGGCCATGTAGGATGCTTCATCTTTGAAGCCATCGTTACCATCGGCCAGACCTTTGGCGTCCAGACACAAAATCTCACAGCGGTTCGATACCACATACAGCTTCTCTCCATCCACTGCCGGAGAAGAACAAATACCTAAAAACTCCCAATCACTGACCTTACCGGCACCCAGTTTTGGGACGACCAGTTGCCATTTGAATGCACCTGTTTGTTCATCCAGACAATAAACAATACCACGATCTCCCTTGTGCTTGGGATCTCGAAAAGTTTCGTTGTTGGTGCCGGCGTAGACATGGCCATTGGCAACAGTCACATTCCCGTAAGCTTGCGAACCCAACTTGGAAACCCATTTGACGTTTTCAGTTGTGGATAGATCTATTTCCTCAGTCCCTGATTTGAAATCCCCGGGAGCAAACTCATGAGGAATACCCTTTTCAGGGCTGTAGAAGTTTTTATTGGAGGTTCGACCCCACTGGTTCCAGTCACCACCCAATGCAGCCATTGAAACTGAGGCCAGCATGGCGGTCGTCAAAACGATCTTTGAACTATTCATAAGACTATTACCTATTCTTTTAAAATTTAGATACCTTAGATAAGACGCATCCCTATTCATTGGGATACACGGAAACATTGTCGACATAAACGCTGTAGCGCGTTTGAGGTGAGAAACCATAGAGGCCCGGTGCTCCTTTGGGATGAGCTACCTTGTGCGGCACTTCGAGAGTCCACTTTTCAGGCTCAGCTTCGTCACGTGCCCAGGCCTTGGCTCTGACCACCCCAGAACCGTCGCCGCTTATATCGACTCTTGATTTGATACGATACCATTTCTTGGTGGACCACTTGAAAGGTACGGAAACTTTGATACGGTCATGGTTGGAGCTGATTTCCAGCTCCTGCCAGTTCCCGATCAAAGCGATCACATAGCGTTGATTGATGACACCCACGTTGGATTTCATGCGACGGTTCCCGTCGGTCATGACGTCAACTTCGAGGGTGTAATTGGAAGAATCGGGATGGCCGATAAACGAAGTCGCCCTCTGGAACAGAACATTATCAAGAGTTTTGACCAAGACCTTGTTGCTATCCATATCACGAATGTCCCACTTGAAGCGGGCCCCAATCCAGGGCAATGGGGGGTAAGCATAGTTGACTCCGGCCTCCCGATGGCTTGAAGGATAGGTTTCATTGATCGTGAAAGACTCGAAATCTTCTTGGAATGGCAGCCCCGGAAGAATGCGAGCACGCAGGATACCGGAGGCATCACCATCAGTGCCCTTGAAAGCACCTGCAGATGTGGATCCCTCCTTGTCCGCACGAATCCGGTTTCCGCGAGCGAAAGAGGCATCCGCTTTTGATTTTACTTTTGCGGTTGGGGGAATGAAGGCATCCCAGTCCGGACGCACACGACGGTCAACAACCCAACCATCTTTATCCAGACCGGTGACCCTTACTCGGGCATTGTCGCCTGGAGCAAGCAATACATCGGGAGGCACTACCTGCAACTTAACGACCTCACCCTTGCTTATCTTGGGTTTGATTGTCTTGGCCATCACTGGCTTGGCGCGTTTTTCAGTGCTCCCAAAACAATAAAGTTTCTCCATCGAATGCACGTAGATTTTCCCGTTCCACACCGTGGGAGCTCCCAGGCATCCGCCTGCCAATTTCACTTTATCCAACACATCCACTCCATCACTTTTCAAGCGAAGGATGTAGAAGTTACCATTCCCCATTGGCACGTAGAGTTTACCATCAGCATAAAGTGGAGACGCGTGCAGTTGACCATTCTCAAGTTTGTGATGCCATAGTTCTTTCCCTGAATTGGCATCCACACAGATCAATTCACCTGTGTGGGTTACCTGGTAAACCTTATCTTCGACGAGCACGGGTGAGCTGGTGAACATGACGTGAGGTAGACGCCAGAGCTCCTGTTCTTTTGACAAGACAACAGGACCGGACTCACCATTTAAAGGTTCGGCACCAATCTTTACAGCGGCCATGCGGCCGACCTCGGATGAGTCCAGATTTTCCTTACCATGAATGGCAATGATCTTGTTATTGTCATGAAGCAGCAGCGAGGAATTCACACCACCATACGAAAAATGATATCTCCATAAAGGGTCACCTGTTCGTGCGTTGACGGCGACTAGATTGCCGCAACCAGTCCCCGCATAAAGAACGCGCTTGTTGTTGTAATACCCAAGAACCGGTGAACTGAAAGAGCTGTCTTTGGGTGGGGTACCAGGTGTGCTGGACCAGACCAAATCACCTGTCCGCTTGTTAAACGCAAAAAAACGATCCCGAGCGGGGCCTTGAGCTCCCCAGTAGCTGGTAATACAATGGTGAATTACTAAGTCTCCATCAATAACTGCTGCCCCTCGGCGACCATTGGGAAACGTCAACATTCCAAAACGCTCCATCATGGAGTGCTGCCAAAGCAGTTTGCCATCCCGATCAAAACAAGTCATTTCCCCGACAGTAGACATCAGATAAACATTACCTGTCTCTTCATCGACGGTAACTGCCCCAACCGTGTAGCGATTGTAAACCGTGTCGCTGAGGAAATCATTGAATCCATACTGCCAGATCACTTTTCCAGTTGATTCTTCCAGACAGGTCAAATATTCGCGTAGATCAGGACCTGTACCCTCATAACCCCAGGCATAAACACGTCCATCAGCGATCACAGCCTCACCACGTCCGGGCATTTCAAAAGACCAAAGATGATTTTTCCCACCCAATTCGATATCTTCGATAAGATTAATTTCATCGGAGGTGCCATTCTGGTGGGGGCCGCGCCAGTGAAGCCACCCCTTGACCGATGCAGCCTGCATACTAAGCACAAGCAGAAAAGCCGTGCAGGCAACAAGCGGTTTGAAGTGAGGAAATTGCATATGTTGAGTATTCATAAGACTATACTGAATTGATGCTCGGGCGAGCATGATAGAAACCTGAATTTGCTTCCCGAATGTTGATGACTATTCTACATTCAACACTTTGATGCAATAAAAAATAATACCTACACGTAATAAATTAGACAGTCGCACCATGCCTGACCTGGATGAAATTCTGTTAAATCCCCCCCCAGACCAAAACGGAGCATTCCCCAAGGAGAGATCAGTGTTTCCGATGCTGCTCAGGAGGGCTTGGTATGGCTTGAACCAAGCATTTCGACGAAGGGTTGCACACCTGAATATGACCCCGGATCAGTATACAGTCATGCGCACTCTGGCTCAGGGGAGTAAGGAGGGACTGACCCAGAAACAACTTACCTCTCGCATGTCAAGTGATCCAAACACAGTAGCCTCGTTGCTTGATCGAATGGAGCGCGCTGATTTTATAGAACGAAACATTGATCCAAATGACCGAAGAGCACGGCGTATATTGCTGAAAACCTTTGGTTACGATAGTTTTCAACAAGCAAAGGATATCGCTGTGGATCTTCAGCGCGAAGTACTTCAATCCCTGTCAGAGGAAAGCAAAAAGTTGTTCCTTCAGGAATTGACAACGATTGCCGATGCATGTCGCGAAGCAGCCGAAAACTCCCCCAGAAAGTCACTCAGGAAAGAATGAGGTTTCAGCAGTCTGCCCCTTTTACCGCTAAAAAAGATCATGACGGTTACGAATAAACGCGTGAGAATTGATAAGTGGCTGTGGGCTGTTCGTCTTTACAAAACGAGGTCGCTGGCCATGCAGGCCTGCAAGGCCGGACACGTCAAAGTGAATGGCCACAATGTCAAGGCCGCCCGTTTCATCCATATCGGGGAAACAGTAGAAGCGAGATGCGGGTTTGTGCAACGTAAGGTCAAGGTATTGGAATTACTTGAACGGCGTGTCAGCGCCAAGGAAGTAGCAGACTATCTCGAGGAATTAACACCCCCGGAAGATCTAAGACCAAAAAGAAATGCGAAAGCACTTCAACCTCTTGTCCTGCACAGGAAGGGAACTGGCCGCCCTACCAAACGTGACCGCAGAAAACTGGATGAACTGGATTGGGGTTAAGAGATGAGCCGTTCGGCAGGGGCAGTTTGTATTTTTTCGCGAATGACTTCTGGCAGAGAGGAAGCGCTCAAACCCCCATCAGAAGCCTTCCGGACGCAAACGATGGTAATCCGCCCCTGAGCAACTTCCTCCATGCCTTTGCCGCCCTGAAGCCGGTAAAAACGAAATTGGTAAGTAAGGGATTTGTGCTTCACTGATTCTACCAGTAGATGTATTTCAACTTCATCTTCGAATCGCAGGGGGCGTTTGTAATCGCAATGCGCATGGACTCGTGGCAATCCAAGCGCATCGTCAATGTCGGAAAGAGTCACACTGTGACCGAGAGAGCGAAAGAACGCATGCTCGGCAGATTCCATGTAACGGAAGAAATTAGAGAAATGCACGATCCCCGCCATGTCTGTCTCCGAAAACTCCACTCGACGTCGATGCTTCCATTCGTATGCCATGGCTGAAATATGATGGAAAAATCCATCTTAGACAAGTCGCCAAGCAAAGCGAGCGAAGGGATCGTTCAGCCTTTATCAGGCGAATCAACCACCTTGCCTGGGCCAAGCTCCTGTAATCGAAGCTTGCCTCCCCTGAATGAGGAGGATTTCTGGAAAAATGCTGCAGAATTATTATAGACTGCTTTCATGCAAAAGGAGACCGAGCGCTGCAAATGGCCAGAATCAGACCCATTGATGCTGAATTACCACGATAAAGAGTGGGGAGTCCCCGTGCATCACGACCTGAAATGGTTCGAATTCATACTGCTGGAATCCTTTCAAGCGGGCTTGTCATGGCGAACCGTGCTGCATAAGCGGGAGGCGTTTTGTCAGGTATTCAAAAACTTTGACCCTCAAAAAGTCGCAGGCATGTCAGCGGCCGAGATTGAGAAAGCCCGCACCAATCCAGCGATCATTCGCAACCGTCTAAAGATTCAGGCAACCGTCCAGAATGCCAAAGCGTTTTTGAAAATTCAGGAATCGCATGGTTCGTTTGACTCCTATATTTGGCGTTTCACCGAAGGTAAAACCCTTCAGAACCAATGGAGATCGATGGATCAAATCCCCGCATCAACCTCGCTATCGGACCAGGTTAGTAAATCCCTCAAGGCCGATGGGTTCTCTTTTGTAGGCTCAACTATCTGCTATGCACTCCTACAAGCCGCAGGTGTTGTAAATGACCACATCGTGAGTTGTTTTCGTCACCTGGATTTGGTAGATTAGCCAAATGCAGCAGGTTCTTAGCAAAGCATTTTTGGCGCTTGTCTCACTGACGACAGGTTTTAGGGTTTTGACCTTGCAGGCTCAACTCGAGCCAATCCAGATACCGGGCAAATTTGATTTGTCAGGAAGAACTGAATTGTCGCAGCCTGGTTTCCAAATACGCATCCATCAGGCCAACGAAGATTTATTGAATACGGAATTAGAACGCGAAAAAGTGCTTGCCGGAATGCGCCCTGATTCACTTGGATTTCCACTGGAAAACTTCGCCAAGGAAACGGGAGCAGCAAGGGAGGATTGGATTTTAGGACACACTTTCCTGGCTGAGGGAGCGGTCGATCTGGAGCAAGACGGTAAAGCCGCAGGTGCAGCCAATGAGGAACAGATGATTCCAGGCATACCGGGGTTCGAAGAAAAAACCTCATTCCTGACAGCCGAAATCCTGATGCTGATCGAGATTCCCGAATCTGGAACCTATTCATTTGGCCTGAATGCAAGCGGTGGATTCACGGTTGCCACCGGCAATGTTAATGACGTGATGGATATCATCAGGATTGCTGAAGTGGACGGACATCAGGAAGCAATTACCACGCGATTTGATCTGAAATTCGAGCAAGCTGGAATCTACCAGTTCCGTACGCTCTGGTACACCGGAGATGGCAATGCGAGCTTTGAGTGGTGGACGCTTGATTCGGAAGAAAACCGCATACTTTTAAATACAGAGGGAGGGTTGAGAACATTCAATAACCAGCCCGATCCATTGACTAGTTTTGTCCGGTCAACCCCTTCTCCCGATGCCAAGGGAGTGCTTCTGAACCAATCTGCGCTCGAAATAGAAATCAAACATGATCTTTCGAGCGTTTCCAACGACTCGATTACTGCCACACTCAACGGCGAACCAGTAACACCTCGAATACAAGTGACAGGAGATACGTTGAATGTCTCCATCGAACTCAACGAACTGAGTGCGTTTACTCAGTATGATTGGACACTGAGTTTTGATTCAGAGTCAGGCTCACGTGAGATTGCATCCAGTTTCACCACTGCGATTTTTGGCGCTGAAGGTTTACTTTTTATTGAAGCCGAAGACTTCGATTTTGGCAGAGGGCAGTGGGAACAACGGACCCCAACCGGAATGACAGGAGCCTATCCTGGTGGCGCGTATCGTAATCGGGGAAATGGCGCTGGTGAAACTGATGTGAATGCCGACACTGATTTTGGAGTGGATTATTTTGAAGATCCAAGCACCAATGGAAAACCCCTCAGCGCTTATCGCCCGGACACGGGTGTTGAAACCGTCAGAAGAACCAGCCAAGAAGATACAAAGCGTGGCACCTTTTCCGTTATCACTAATCACTCTGTCACAGATAATAACGAGGGGGAATGGTTGAATTACACAAGGGATTTCCCATTGTCAGCCAATGGCTCAAAATTTGAATATCATATTTTTGTCAGAGCTGCATCCGGGGACAAGCCCATACATGCCTCACTTGGCCTGGTCAGCCCAAATCCAGAATCAGGCGAGTTGACAGTAAATACCGTCGCTTTATTGAATCCCGGGAGAGCCACGGCGGACTCGAGCACATTTGAACTTTTTCCCCTGCGAGAAACAGATTCCCAACCCGGCGAAGGAAACGCTTTGGCAAGAGTCGAACTTGGAGGAACGGAAGTTCTCCGTATCACGACCTTGGCCGAATCAAGTCATGATCTCGATTACTTCGTCTTTCTTCCTGCCGCCAGCGCCGTTGAGCCAGGTGAAATCATCTCATTTGCCAGAGACGGCAATCATTTGGTGATTGAGTATACGGGAACCCTCAAGAGCGCAGCATCTCTCGCGAGTGAATACACCCCTGTGAAAGAAGCAAGTTCACCCTTTACGGTGATCCCTGAGGATTCACAGAAATTTTTCATCGCAGAATAATTTAACGGGAGCGGTCGGAATGCCCGCCCATTGCAGTATTGGAGTGCGTCTTATCCTGCAGGTAGAATTGGATACATGAAACTCACATCATACACGAGGATACAAAAAGTTCGATGAAATCAAAATCTGGTGTAATATCTAAGCATGCGAAAACCATCATTTCTAGTTTGCTTGTGGTTACTCATTTTTGGAATTTGCGTTCGGGCAGAAGAAAATAAAAAGACCGTTCAGCAACCCAATATCCTGGTAATCCTGGTGGATGATCTTGGTTATGGAGATTTATCGAGCTACGGGGCCAAGGACCTTCAAACCCCCAACATTGACTCCTTGATGGATGCGGGCATGCGCTTTGATCAGTTTTACGCCAACTGCCCTGTATGCTCCCCTACTCGAGCAGCCTTGTTGAGTGGACGTTATCCAGATTTAGTGGGCGTACCTGGCGTCATACGCACCCATCCCGCAGATAGCTGGGGATATTTGGACCCGACGGCTAAAATGCTGCCAGAGCAATTGAAATCGGCGGGATATCATAACGCACTCATTGGCAAATGGCATCTAGGGCTCGAATCTCCCAACACTCCCACTGAGCGCGGGTTCGATTTTTTCCACGGGTTTCTGGGAGATATGATGGATGATTACTATAACCATCGCAGACATGGAAAACATTACATGCGACGCAACAGGGATCCTATCCACCCCGTTGGACATGCGACGGACCTCTTCTCACAATGGGCATCAGATTACATCCTTGAGCAGAAAGACCAGCAGAAACCCTTTTTTCTTTACCTAGCATACAACGCTCCACACACGCCGATTCAACCACCCGATGCCTGGTATCAACGAGTCAAGGCACGAGAAACCAATATCACCGACAGAAGGGCTAAGCTCGTGGCTCTCATTGAGCATATGGACTATGGCATTGGAACGGTCATTGAAGCACTCCAAGTTTCAAATCAGTTGAAAGAAACGCTGATCATCTTTACAAGTGATAACGGCGGGCAGTTGAATGTCGGGGCACATTGCGGCCCCTTTCGCGGAGGAAAGCAGGACATGTATGAGGGAGGTATCATCGTTCCAGCATGTGTGGTTTGGCCGGGAGCCATTGACCCAGGTGGCCGATCTGATCAATTGCTGATGACCATGGATATTTATCCCACTCTTTGTGAGGTAGCCGGAAAACCTATCTCTACTCAAGTGGAAGGGCATTCCTTTCTCTCGACTCTCCGCGGAGAAAAGTCTCCGCAAAGAACGAGAGACATGGTTTGGGTAAGACGTGAAGGCAATATGCGTTATCAAGGTCGTGATTATTACGCCTTTAGAAGAGGAAAT
>Ga0163179_10000296_pt1 | contig 34986 bp, 29 predicted proteins | sample AtlANTMetagenome_FD_109643 | JGI IMG/M metagenome (GOLD analysis project Ga0163179, IMG submission 109643) | Marine eukaryotic phytoplankton communities from the Atlantic Ocean - Atlantic ANT 2 Metagenome | ecosystem: Environmental > Aquatic > Marine > Oceanic | place: North Atlantic Ocean... | reverse complement strand
TCCTAGATACAGAGTAAAGTGTCAGGGCAGAGGTCCTAGGACTAAACATGCTCGAGCTGCTGGTTTACATCCAAGAGCTTATGACAGATCTATTCCACTTTCAGTAGCTGAAAGAATGGATGTCTATATATATCAGATATGAGAGTCCTAGTAGAAAACTACGGTGATGCTCGTATCTTTATGGATAGACCATTTGGATATAAAAGATTTCATGTTGAATGGAAAGACGGAAGAACTACATTATATTCTGGTCTTTGGTATAGCAAAAATAAAGTTAAAAAATTAGTGGAGGCACAACTAAATGAGCGAATTTAATTCAAGAGTTGAAAGACAAAAACTTCTACTAGAAGCTGAAGAATGGGCTAAAGGTGTTAAGTCTCTACATACACATAGATTAAGTAGTATGTGGTATGATACTAGACCTGAAGATACAATTGATGGTCATGTTACTGATACACAATTTAATGATGGTCTTATAACTAGGCACAAAAATAACAAATTAATTCATACCTTTGGTGTTGCAATAAAAGGTGAAGAACTTATTAATGCTTATTGCAGAGGTGGATTATGATTGATAAAAAAATATTAATAGCTGATAAAATATTATCTACCTACTTTTCAGCTGAAGACAATTTAAGAGCTCAAACATTCTTAGATAAGAATAATAATTATGGTGTCAGATTTTTCAAAGAAAATGTCTGGATTACCGATGAACTATATGAAGGTCATAGTGAAGTATATGCAGAAAATGCAGCTGAAAACTATGTTTTAGGAGTGAAACATCTTTCTATACGTTCATAATTTTCGCTCTCCCTCGACCAAATTAACTCCTTATCACAATGCGGTCGAGTGGAGGGCACCTATTTTATAAGGAGTAAATATGGCAAAACAAAAACGATTAAAAAATGCTGATGAAGCATTCATGGGAACAAGACCAAGTTATGGTCCACACAATCCAGTTCCAGAAAGTAAAGAAGATAGAGATAAAGAGTATCGAAGAGCTACTCATTGGTTCTACTATTTTGAAAACAAAAAGAAGTCAGCAGAGACTGTATTAACTTATTGTAAAACTCATCTTAAATTTAGTAAGCAAAAACTTATTAACATTAAAAAGCTTCCTGATTACAAATTTAGAATGGGAACCTATCAACACATTGAAATGATAAACAATGGGTGGGTAGGATTTCCTCTTACTGAAGAACGTATCAATGAAATAAATCAACGTCTATATGATGCCGAAGCTGCTGGTAAATTAGTAGTTAAAGAAGATGATAAGAAACCAAAACCAGTAGTTATTCCACCTGCTGTCAGGATGTATAACAAAGTTTTAGAAACTATTTGGAATGACTTTGATACTATGGTTATTGATAAATGGATGGATGGAGAATTCGATAAAAAGAAGGTTATCTTTCCAACATATAGTCTACTACAGCTTCACAAAATAAAAGGTGCTGGATTAAATATATTTAAAGAAAAGATTCAATTTGAACTTGATTTGGTATATGATTCGTATCACAAAAAATGTGATCAAGCTGTAGAAGCTTATTCTCATATTAAAAAAGGCGACCAAAGAAAAATGTTGGATTTATTGAATGGTATAATTGAAGACATTGAACGTATGAGAACTAATTCAAAAGCTACACGTATACCAAGAGCTAAAAAGCCTAAGGCATCTGATAAGCAAGTAGAAAATTTAAACTATAAACCAGATGATAATGATGCTAAATTAGTATCAATAAATCCTATCATGATTCCCGGTAAGAATAAATTATTTGTGTATAATACAAAAAATAAAGTTTTATTCTCTTATGAAAATGATTCAACAGCTGGATTTGAAGTTAGAGGATCAACAGTATATAATTGGAATGAAAATACTTCTATTTGTACTACATTGAGAAAGCCCGATGATGTGCTTCCTCAGATATTAACTAAGACTGAAAAGCAAATAGATAAAGTTTTATCAAGTCTTACTACCAAAGTTAAAAAACCAACAGGTAGAATAAACAAAGACTGTATTCTATTAAGAGTACTTTAATATGTATGGACGAATTAGATCATAAAATAATGACTAAGAAAAGGTTTACTAAAGCTGTAGAAGCATGTGTTATAAGAAATAATATGAGCTATCTAGATTCTATAACATATATCGTAGAAGAACGAGGTATGGATTATAGGCAAGTGAAAAAATTACTTTCACCAGCTTTAAAAACTAAGTTAGAAGTTGAGGCTGAAAACTTACATCTTATCAGAGCAAAAAAGAAAAATATATTACCATTGTGATAGAATTAGCAAAGCTAAACAATAGTGAATATGTCTACGGAACTTATGAAGAAGTAGAACAATACGCTGAAGAAAACAACACTTGTGTTGATAGGTATTTGGACCATGTAAATCCTTCTACTGTATATAATCAATTTAAGTGGGTAGGAAAGGGACTATCAGATCCTTATGCAGTTTCAGTTCCTTATGACTATCAGAATTCTAAACCAGATGGTACATTTAATACTCGTGGAGTAAATCAAGAAAAATGGTAGATCCGTTCGAATCATATAAGTTATATCAGGCTTTAAAGCTACATTTTGAAGGTAGTTATGATGCTATCAAATATAATTTTAAGACTAATGCTTCACCTAATTCTTTCTTTAAACGTAAAGACAAATACTTTTTTGCTAAGATAGCAAGAAATCAAAAAGATTTAATGAACTATTATGTATTTAATTTTATAGAAGATGTAAAATATATTGCTGACATGGAAGATAAACACTATGCTAAGCATAAAAAAATACATGATTCTTTAACAAGAACATTCCAAGATGATATAAATAAACTATCAGAGGAACATTCTTTTGATGAACTATTGACTGCAGGGGATAACAACCAAGCGCCAAAGATCATTGAGAAATGGATGCATGAAGAAATAACGTTGGAAACAATTGTTATCATGAATGCATTAACAAACTTTGTACATTGGGAAGGAAAGAAAATAACCGAAACAATCTTTTGGCCTGATCTTTCCAGAAAGATTACAAAGTACGAACCTTTCGTTAAATACGACAGGGAAAAATATATTAATATTGTAAAAAAAGCCTTTACATTAAGCTAATTTTGTGATATAATATATGGTATATATTATGAGTAAAGTGGATAATTCAGTAAATACAATGCAATACGGAGAAATACAATGTCATTTGCAAATCTAAAGAGCACACGAGGCTCGTCTATCGACCAACTCGTAAAAGCTGCGGAAGCAGTTTCAACTAAAACAGAAACGAAATCATATGCGGATGATCGCTTCTGGAAACCTACTCAAGATAAAGCTGGTAATGGTTATGCTGTTATCAGGTTCCTTCCTGCAAAAGAAGGTGAAGACTTACCTTGGGTACGATATTGGGATCATGGGTTCAAAGGACCTACTGGTTTATGGTATATCGAAAATAGCTTAACTTCAATTGGACAGCCGGATCCAGTAAGTGAATCAAATGGTTTACTTTGGAACTCTGGAAGAGAAGAAGATAAGCAAACCGCTAGGGATAGGAAAAGACGATTACATTATGTGTCTAACGTGATGGTGGTTAGTGATTCTGCAAACCCTGATGCTGAAGGTAAAGTATACCTTTACAAATTTGGTAAGAAAATCTTTGATAAGATTATGGACCAAATGCAGCCTCAGTTTGCTGATGAAGAACCAGTAAATCCTTTCGATTTTTGGGAAGGTGCTGACTTTAAGATCAAAATCAGAAAGGTCGAAGGTTGGACAAACTATGATAAGTCTGAATTCTCTGCTCCTGCTGCCGTAGCCGGTGGTGATGAAGCAGCTTTGGAGGGAATATATAACAAACTATATTCTCTTAATGAATTCACTAAACCTGAAAACTATAAAACTTATGCTGAATTAAAAGCTAAGTTGAATAGAGTACTAGGTGTAGATGCTGGAGCTTCAATGGCTCCGGAAGATATGCAGTACGCACCTGCTCCCAGTGAAGTGGTAGCAGATCCTGAACCTATGGCAGAAACTGCAGAAGGAAATGATAATGATACATTATCTTACTTTGCTAAATTAGCTCAGGATAATTAACTATAGGAGACCCGGTAAAGTCGTAGGGAAATAAGTAGAGTCGATTGGCGTCCTTCCGCTCGGATAAAGTAACGAAAACCTTTACACATAAGTTACAGAGTAAATTGCCCGAAGCCTCAACTGCAGTTGGGGCTTTGTTATTTCTAAAAATCGTCTTGAAATCTTAAACCGCGAGCAGTTTGAGAAGAATTACCTAAACTAACATTAATTTGTTGAGATCTACTTTGTTTAATAGAAGAATCAATTACAGCTTGTTGTGATACTCCACCACCTCTTCTACCTCTACGATTAGTATTACTTTCAACTATAAGTTCTTCACCTTGTTCTGATCCAGCTCCTACTACGTCGGTAGATGGAGGTATTAGTTCACCTGTCTTATAATCTACGCCAGCATATTCATATGCACCAAAGGCATTAAATGCTTTAGCTGCTACACCTTTTAATCCTCCAGCAGTTGGATCTGGCAGTATACTTCTTACAATTGATTTGATTACTTCTTGGATTTTCTCTTGAATATTTCTATACAACATAATACCATCTACTACGGTTTCAATTATACTACTGATCATATTCATAAACTTATCAGGTATACTTGTTATGAAATTACCAATACTATCAACAATACCAATCATACCACTAAGAATACTTTGAGCAAAAGAATTTATTCGATCGAATACTAGTTTAAAAATATCTTGAAAAGAGAAATTTGTTATGGCTTTTATAATAGGATTTTCTTTATCTATACCAAAGAGTTTTCTTATTATAAAAGTAAATGCATTTTTCAAAAAATCTAATGGTAAAGCAACAAATCCAACTAAGAATCCTTTTAGACCACCAATAATTCCAGCAAGAAGCTTACTTCCACCTCTTTCTCCTTCATCTTTTACGCCTGCAATAACACCAGTTATAGTATCAATTATACCAAAGAGAACAGTAAGTGGTAAAAATATTCGACCTAATGTTCTACCAAAGTTTGCAAATGCCGTTAATCCTGTTTTGAAAAATGTAAAAAATGGATTAATCGTCGTAGCAATTGTTTTTCTTATTCCTTTTAGAACACCAGGACCTTGCCTAGGAAGACCGGACCCACCAAAAGCTTTAGCAATAGATTCAAAAGGAGCAGTTAGATCTCTAATTATATTTCTAGTAAGACGAAATGGAGCTGCAGCTGCATTACCTAATAGCTTAGTAAATCTTTGGAAACTTTCACCAACCTGAGTAATAAAGCCACCAGTTTTAAACATAGCTAATTGTTTTGGTCCCTTTTTAAAAGGAGCTAATATTGAATCAAAAAATGCACGAAATGTAACACCAACTTTAGTAGCAAAATTTGTAATTGTTTTTATTTGTTTACCAAAGAAATTTTTAAGTTGATTAAACTTATCTGGTATTATTTGTAATGATGGGAAACGTTTAAGTAATGTATTACCTAGAAAACTGAAAGATTTACCTATTATTTTAAAAAGACCAGTAATACTATTTAATACTCTAGGAGCAACAGATTTTTTAATAAATTCTCCAAGACCTGCACCAAATCCAACTACTATACCTATTAAACCACCAATTATAAGTCCTAAACCTGCTAATGCTTTTTGAACGAATCCTTTCGGTGCTATGGCATCAAATTGTTTTTCTGTATTATCTGCAATAGTTTCTAATAAATCATTAGTTTGTTCAACTCTTTTAGCAGCTTCTTTCTGATTTTCAATTTCTTTTAAAGACGAACCTTCTATAAGTTCAGAAGACATTTTATGGAAAGCATCAGATAGTTTATTGAACCCAGCAAAATTAGTTTTAATTAATGCATCATATGCAGTAAGTTCTCCTACTACAGCCTGTTCATAATTGTTTTTAAAGGCAGCTAATTTTTCATTAATGTTATCTAATATACCACCATCATCATCGCCCTTATCTCTAGGTTGAGGTGCACTTTGCCTTTGTAGATCTGCGTCTCTTTTTATATCGTCAGCCATTACTTATCACCATTGAATGATTTGCTTGATTTACTAGTACCAGCATATAGTCCAAACCATGCTGCTCCAGCTCCTACTATAATACTAATTAAGCCTGATTGTTCTAAGGTTGGATCTTCTAATCCCATAAACCACATGGTTGCATAGTATAACAAAAAGATATATACACTTAAAAAAGCTCTAGGGAATATTCTCCAGGCATCAATAGCTTGTGCTAGATATATCCATTTTTGATATGGATTCTTAGTTGAATCAACTGTTTTAGTATCAACTTCCAATTCAATTTGAATTGTCTTTTTTTCTATTTCACTCATCGGTTCATTTTCCTTTCTTGTTCAGCTTGTCTTTTATTCTCTTCTTTAATGTGGTCCATTAGAAGAGTTACATATATCTCCCTCTCCCATGGCAACATATTATCTAGTTCTGCTAAGCTATAATTATGATGCTGCATCATTGCAAAATTTGTCTTGTAATGGTTTACTAGACTATCATGCGAGAGGCTTAGGTAAAAAAACTTTGAATACCTCTTAATTCATGTAAATTTTCTGCTTCACAATGTGCACACTTAAATTTAATTTCAGTTTTCAGTGCTGGCATATCGTTAAAGAAGCCACCTAATTTAGCAAATTGTTCACTATTCATTCCATTGATAAACTCTTCAAGTTCTTTTTTACTTAAGCTATCAGCTTCATGAATCTCATCACTATCAAATATAGACATTATACATTCTTGTAACAATGCCATGATACCATCAATCTTTTCAAGTTCTTCTGGTTTAAACCTTTGTATGTCTTTAAATGATGGATACCTCATTTGTAATCCAACATCTTCAGTAAGCATAACCACTAACTTTTCTTGATCAATTTCCGGTACATCTATTTTATCCAAGTCAAGTTCAACTGGATTTTCAGTACCACATTCAGTGCATTTGATATTAACATCTATTCCTTCACCTACCGACTTTTGTCTAAGGTTTATAAACAATAGTTCAACATCAAAAACAGCTAAGTTATCAACATCAACATCGTCCATAACACATGCTTGAATGATATCTTTTACAGCCTTAAGAATCATTTTTTGATCATTTGATTCCATGGCTAACATTAGTATTTTCTCTTCCTTAACTAAATAAGGTCGAAAGGATACATCCTTACCTAAACCCGGTACGTATACGCTATAGGTTGCGGTATTTAACTGTGGTAAAGCCATAATATTTCTCCTATTTTACCAATTCATTATAATATATTTATAATCCTATCTGCTACAGATCTAGCAGCTACTCCTATGGAGCCAAGAGAATTAATAGTTTCAAATTTGTCATATGAAAATGTAACACTAAAAGTTTGTGGAGTATTTTCACTTTCATTAGATAATGTTATTCCAGTATTTGATGATGGAAATGCATTTTTTAACACAACAGAATATATTGGTAAGTTTCTTTCTTTGTCCAATTGTTGTATTAGTACATCACATGTATATTCACTCTTATAGCTTACATTGTAATTAGCAACATCGAATATTTGTTCTTGCCAATTGTCAAACATGTTTCTAATAAAATAATCTTGAGTGATATGGAATTCACATGTAACATCTTCATCTATAAATCCAGTAACGTATTTATGCTGCTCTTTATGAGCTTGATACTCAGCAGTTTGTATTTGTCTTCCGGGAAGAGATGCTGATTTACACATTAGTGAGATATCTCTAGGGTCATTAATAAAATTCTTTATTGAAATAGACCCAGTTGATATAAGACCAGATAATAATGTACCACCATCTAAGTTAGCTAAAGAAAGCTTAGGTGGTGTAAAGATTACGTTGAACCTGTTTTGCATGGCTAAACCACCATGCTTTTGTATTGTTGATTTTAAATCGTCTATTGAATTAGCCATGGTTATACCTTATATGCATCTCTACTATATCTCCAAACACTTTCATCTTTAACTTTCTTGAATTGTTGTGTTGGCATAAATACTGCAATTTCCCAATCAGTCATTGGTACTCTTACTATTTTTGATTTAACATTGCTAGCAAGATATTGTTTAAAACAAGGTCTGAATTCTTTATACTTATTAGCACTTTTTATAGCATCATATCGTAGTCTTGCTAACCTGGTTGAGTCTGTTACTTTCTTTGGTGCTAAGTCCATTAATCTATCAAGGAACAATGCCCTTACATTAGGGGAAAGGTAGTGTAAATTAAGTCCTTGAAATCCACCTTTAGTAGGTTGAACTAATATGGTTAGTGGAAATTTATCATAATATGGCAATTCGTTTTTCATCTTAGGATCATAGAAATACATAATCATATCACCAATCTTAGGATTAGCAGTAGGGTCTAAAGCATCGTCATTAAGTAGCTTATTTCTATTGACTGTACCTAATGCTTTTACTTGCTTTGAAAACCAATTACGAGATTTATCTGTCCTAGCTTGTACGCCAGCTCTAAATGCTCCCGCTTGTAATGTATCGAATAAACTTGCCATAGTACTATTTATATCAAGACTTAAGGAGTTTGATGCCTAAATTCTTTAAAGTGTCTTCAGTCCATATTTGAAACTTCCAACCTTTATGAGAAGCAAAGTCATTAGCTGCAGTCCACTTAGAAGTATTCTTAATGTAAGTTGTTACTTCATTAAGGTATTTCTTAGTCTTACGTGATGGCTTCTTTGGTACCGTTGTTTGTTTTTTAGGCTTGATTTCAACTAATATACATTCACCATTGTCCATTTCTATGAATAGATCTATAAAATACCTATGGATTCTATTGTCTGTTTTACACTTATATGGTATAACTACCTCTTCAGAGTTCCAAGATTTCACTCTAGAGTTTGATTCACACCATTTGAATGTTTGTCTTTCCCATAAAGAACGATAGACAACCTTATTATAGTCACCTAAGTACTTTTCAGGCTTTTTTATTTTGTATTTGCCTTTGTAACTCATATAAATACTCTTATAGTTTATAAATAGTATAGTTATTTATATAGGAAACAATATGATATCAGGTAAAAAAGCATTAGAAGAAGTTAGGAATAAATTAGCTGCTAAAGCTACTAACTCTAGAAATAGAGGACCAATTCTTAAGTATCCTCTTAACCTAACAGAAAAGGATAATCAAGAGTTAATTAGATTTAGAATTGTAGATAGAAAAACTCTTGAAGATCAAAGGACAATATATCTTTATTCACCTCCTGGCCTAGCTATATCAGATGCAGCTGGTTATAATCAGGCTGATCTTGGATTAACAGGTGGTACAATAGATGCAATTGAAGATACTGCAACTGGTGAGAAAGAACTTAATAAAGGTAATCTTATAGCAGATTTAGTATCAGCTGCAACAACAAAAGCAGCAGGTAGTTTAGGAACAGCTGGGCAAGCCGGAATGATAGCGGGAGGTATAGCTTCTAATCCATATACTAATGTACAATTTACAGGTACTAATTTAAGATCATTTGCATTTGCATTTAAGTTAGTGGCTGAATCAGAAAAAGAATCAGACGAAATTAAAGACATAGAAAACACATTTCGTAAGTTCTTATATCCTAAAAAGGCTGGATCATCAGAATTCTTATTGGAATATCCGCCTCTATTTAAGATAGAATTTATGAAATTATCAGGTGGAGAAGCTAGGCATAACAAGTATATGCCATTCATTCAATATAGTTATCTACTAAATATGACATCAACATTTAACGCAGCCACAAATATATTCCATAGAGGTGGTGCACCCACAGAATTAGAATTAGCTTTAACCTTTCAAGAGTCTAAAGCTCTTAAGAGAGAAGACTTATACGGAGCTCCAGAGGAGTACAATCAAGCAGAATATCATAGACAGTTTGATCAACCATTTACTATACCTCCATCTGAAACTACAGGAGATCAATAATGGCATACTTTAATTTATTTCCTAAGGTTGGATATGATTTCAATCGTGATGGAGTCATACAAAATGTAGTAGATATCTTTAGACATGTACGTCCATTACAGAATTTTGTAGATGAAATCAATACTTATAAAAAGTATAGTATACCCAATGGACAACGACCCGATATATGTTCACAAAAACTATATGGTACTCCTGATTATTATTGGACATTCTTTTTAATAAATGATTCATTACATGATGGAATGGCTTCATGGCCCATGTCACAGGAAGACTTATTCCAATACATTGAAACAGAATACAATGGAATAGCTGTTGAAACTAGGCCGGATGTTGTACGTAATAGTGATGGTGGTATAACAGATTTTAGAGACTCATTGGCAGGAAGATTTAATGTGGGTGAAAAAATTACGGGTGGTACATCAGGAGCAACTGGTACACTTACTAAGAAGGATATATACCTGAATCAATTAGTAGTACAAAATGTAACAGGTACTTTCCTAGGTGATGGAGTAGGTAACAGCAGAGAGGTTGTTATTGGAGCCACAAGTACCGATTCAGTTAACAGCTGGAAGATATGGAATTATGCTGATGCTCCTCATCATTGGTATGTTGATGGTGATACAACAGAGACACAAGTATCTAATGCTAATTTCTTTTCAACAACAGATAATGCAGAAACTAATTTAATCCTTCAAGTGGGTTCAGTAGCCGCACCTGTATATACATCCAATAGAAACTATCTATTCGATTTAAATGAATCCAGGTCAAAAATAAATATTATAGATCCAAATTACATTGAAAGATTTGCTGAAACATTTGAGGATTTAATCAATGGCTAATCAGCCGATTACACAGTATAAAAGAGACTTTATTAGGTTATTTCCTAATGGAAACTATGATCCACAAGGCCTATTTGGTACGAATATGGCCAAATTCGTTGACATTAAAACACTCGTAACTGATATAACTATCACCGAAAGTTTATACCAATCATCAATAATATGCACTTTAAATGTATTAGATGGCCTTAACATGTTAGAAGACTTGCAATTAGAGGGTGACGAAATCATTGAAATGCAGTTATCTAAGGATACGCCAGAGGGTAAGATTAAGTATAAACATGTATTTGTGATTAGTGATATCATTAATTACGTACGTCCAAAGCCAGGTGTTCAAACATATCAGCTGATTTGCGTGAGTGAACATGCTTATCTTAATCAGCTTATGAGATTAAATCGTAAGTTCGAAGGTAATATTGGTACGTTAGTAAAGAATATTCTAGTAAAAGATCTTGGTGCAGTAAGCGATATTGGAGAGATTAGTAGTAGTACACACGTTATTAAAGGTATATATCCCAGTCTAAGACCAGTTAATGCCATACGTTGGCTCACGCGTAATGCATTTGACGATGGTAATCCATTCTATTTTTATGAAACATTAAAAGATAATAAGCCTGGTACAATATTCTTTAAGTCATTAAAAGAATTAGCTGCAGAAGATGTAGTAGCAGAGTATGAGCATAAGCCATACTATAATGATATTAATCCTATTGATGATAAAGATCTAAAAGAACAAAGAAAAAAGATATTATCCATTAGTACTCCAATAGAATCAGCAGTATTTGCACAACTTAAGAAGGGAGCTTATGGTTCAGTGCTTAGTAGTATTGATATAGCAACCAAAACAGTAGTAACAGATAATGAATATAGGTATGATGATTCGTTTGTTATAGGAGATAATAAGTTTAGATCGTTTAAAAAGGATAAGAAGTTCCTAGAAAAGGCATTAAATGAGTTTCCTTTTGCTAAATCCTATAATGCATCACTTAATAGTTTATCCTTTAGTAATTTTAACAATTACCATGATGCAACATCTGGTAACATTCAAAATGCATCATCAAAAAAGGCGTGTATGGAGGCGTCCCAAATAAACGTAAATGTGTGTGGTGATCCTCGTATAAGGGCTGGAGCTAAGATACGGCTTAAGATACCTAAGAGTCTCGACGCAGAGTTAAATAAGAGCGGTAAGTCAATAGATCAAAACAAAAGCGGAGTGTATATTATATATGATATAGAACACAGCTTTAACTTAGACTTTGAGTATACAATGAGCCTACAGTGTAAGAAGGATACGAGTAATATAGATTATGATAAAGAGGTAGACGTATGAGAGCAGACGATTTTATAGGACAAGAGTTTACTTGGTATACAGGTATTATAGAAGATATTGATGATCCACTCAATCTAAATAGAGTAAAGGTCCGTTGTATAGGGTTCCATTCAATGGATAAAGCTGTAGTATCAACAGATGATCTACCATGGGCTACAGTTATAATGCCAGTAACGAGCGCTTCTATTAAAGGTAATGGAGGTAACCACCACTTAGAAAAAGATTCATGGGTGGTCGGATTCTTTAGAGACGGATCAAGCGCTCAAGACCCTATGGTAATGGGATCAGTTGCTACACAGACAGGAGGGACACAAGACATCCCTACGGAGTCCTCTGTGGATAACAAAGTTTATCAGTCAAAGGCAGGGCATCTAATAGAAATAGATAACTCAGACGGCTCAGAGCGCATCAGTATTAAGCATAAAACAGGATCAAAAATAGTATTTAATTCAGATGGAACAGTATCTATTATAGCAAGTAATATAAAACTCAACGCGTAACCATGTATTATAACATATATTATAACAAATGTAAAGGCCTTTTTTCAAGACAAATGGGCGGTTATATTAGAGCCGAAAAGGCCGCGGCGGTATACGGTGGGCTAGCATATCTCGGCCTCAGATTCATTTCAGAAATTTTCAGCAGAAAAAAAAATTCTCCAGAAAAATTGACTCCAGAAGGTGAGTGCTAATGACAGATAATAGTATAGCACTTCCTTGTGATTCAGTATTACTTCCAAAGCCAGTTGATCTAACTAATATCTTTAATAGTATTATTAATCAAATCTCTATATTGGAAATGTCTGGATTGGAGAAAGAGGCTCAGCAACTCAGAGATTTATTAGAATCAATAGAAACTGTTTTGGGTTCCTTCCCTATGTCCATATCAGATCCGGTGTTTCCCACTCTAACGGTACCTGAGATAGAATGGGAGAGACGTATCACAGCTATGATTCAAGAGTATCATTTGTTTGTTCAAGTTAAGATAATGGAGATTGTTAATACAGTATTACCGATATCTTTCTCTGTTCCTATTATGGGTTTATCAATAGATGTTGTTAAACTATTTACTGATCCTAACTATAAAACTACTCTAAAGTCTCAGATATCTGCAGATGTTGATAAGTATTTCGCTTTAATACCTGATACATATAAAACATTTGATGGTACCTATGGGCTAGAGGTAAATGATTTCAAAGCGGAGGCGGTCTGGAATTATATTATGTCACAACTGAATAAGGGAGCTCTTGGAATATTACATGGAGCCTTTGGTGGACTTATCGATAAGTTCAGTACAATATGGTCTCCTCTCGGTTTACCGGCTCTTCCTGCATTAACTGATTTAAATGTCGAAGCATTAATCCAAGCAAGGATTCAAGCTATCGAAGCACAGATAAAGAATACCACAGATATCGATGCAAAAGAGGCTCTCCGGCGAGAGGGCCTGGCGGCCCTCGAAAAAATTTCCCTGGTCGGATATTCTCTGATGGACTTATTAGGAGGTGAACCGAATGACTTTGTCGAAAGCCTGGAAAAGAGAATGGATCGATTTAAAACTCGTTTAAGAGATTTCGGAGAGGAATGGCCTGAGTTCTTAATAAAAGAATGGATGCAGAAAGTTACGAAGTTCTTTGAGGCTATTGGTTTAAGTGCGCTGGTACAATGGATAACCTTTACGTTCTGTGACTTCTTAAAGCTGATTGGTCTTCCCTCTACTATTAGTATACCATCTGGTATCACTGTAACAATACCAGCTATAAAAAATCTTCCAGTCGCTGCAGTTGATATCAATGGAGTTGTAATACCAGCTGGTGAACCTGGATCAAATCAATTTCCTACATTAACTCCACCACCTGCAGAAGAGTAACTTAAAGAGTATAAATAGATATATGGCAATTAATTATCAAGGATCAAGAATATCTCAAGCGAGTCCTATTAGTACGGTTTCTCGAAAAAAGGGTTGGGCTGATTTAAATTTAAAATTAACTCGCCATCCTATACGAAAAGATATCATACCTTTAAAGGATGATGAAGCTATAAAGAACTCTGTTAAAAATCTTGTGTTAACTAATTTCTTTGAAAGGCCGTTTCAACCACAAGTTGGAGCTAACTTAAGAGGACTTCTATTTGAACCAGCAGATGCTATAACTAAATATGAATTATCTGATGGCATTAAACAAGTATTAGTTGATTATGAACCAAGGATAAGAGTAACAAGAGTTGGTATAGAAGATGAATCAGACAGAAATGCATATCGTATTACAGTACATTTTCAAATAATTGAAATGGATTTAAATACAGAAGTAGAGATTGTACTACAAAGACTAAGGTAAAACTATGGCATCAAATTTAAAAACAACCGAATTAGATTTCGCAGATATAAAAGATAATCTTAAAAACTTTTTAAAAAGACAGACTGTCTTTAATGATTATGATTTTGAAGGTGCGGGATTAAATGTACTATTAGACGTTCTAGCTTATAATACACATTATAACGCTATGGCCGGACACTTGGCTCTTAACGAAGCCTTCTTGGACTCAGCTCAAATAAGAGGTAATGCAGTCGCAAGAGCTCGTATGCTAGGATATGTTCCGGCATCACAGTTATCGCCGAGAGCTGTGGTTAATTTAGTAATTGATGTTTCGGCAGTCTCCGGTGCTAAGCCAACTAATTTATCTCTACCAAGAGGAACAAAATTAAGTGCTTCAGTGGATGATGAAACATATCAGTTTGTTACTTTAAATACTCAGTCTGCTACGCTTACAAGTAATACATATACTTATAATAATGTAGCTATTGCAGAAGGTAATTATAATTCTATTAAATATAGAGTTGATAATGATATTGAAAATCAGAAACATCAGATTCCTAATAAGTCTGTAGATACATCCACATTAAGAGTAAGAGTACAAGCTAATGAAGAATCAACTTCTTTTGATATTCATACTTTATTTACTACATTACTTAATGTAGATTCTTCTTCTAAAATATATCACTTACAAGAAAATACTTCTGGATATTATGAAGTATATTTTGGTGACGGCGTTACTGGTTCAAAACCTACTAATAATAATATTGTTACTCTTGATTATATCCATTCAAGCGGAACCGAAGCTAATGGTGCTTCTACCTTTGCAATGGTAGATCAAGTCGGTGGGTTTTCTAATATTACAGTTACTACTGTTTCAAATGCTACAGGTGGAGCTGATGGAGAAACTTTAGAATCAGTTAGATATAATGCTCCTTTAACTTATACCTCTCAAAACAGAGCGGTAACTGCCGATGATTATCGAGCTATTATACAAAGAGAGTTTTCTAATATTGATGCTATATCAACATGGGGTGGAGAAGATCAATCAACTCCAGACTATGGTAGAATATTTATTGCCATCAAACCAAAAACAGCAGAGACTTTAACTGTTGACGAAAAAGCAACAGTAACTGGTACTATACTAAAAGGAAAGAATGTGGTATCTATTACTCCAACAGTAGTGGATCCTAATTATTCTTTTATAGAATTAGATGTAGCATTTAAATATAATCCAAATTTAACTGACCGTACAGACATAGAATTAAAAGCAGTTGTTTCAGATACTATTGATGATTATTCATTAAATGATTTAAATAAATTTGATGGAGTGTTTAGACATTCAGCTTTATTAAGAGCTATTGATTCAGCTGATCCAGCTATTCTTAACTCTACAGTACGTCCTTTCTTATTTAAAAATATAACGCCAATTATATCAGCATCAAATAATTTTAGTTTAACATATCCTGGTTCTTTTTATGTTCCAGGAGGTTCAGATGAATCAGTAATATCTTCCACAGCATTTAAAGTTGCTGGTGTAGATAACTTCTTTGCTGATGTTGCTATAGCGGATTCTACCAATAGACAAATATTTGCTTATAGATTAGTTGGTTCAACAAAGGTCACTACAATAAATAATTGTGGTACTGTTAATCCAAGCGAAGGTACTATAACATTAAATCAATTTATTCCGGATGATACTACTTCAATTAGAATTACTGTTACACCAGAGTCTTTAGACATTGCTCCAAAAAGAGATGAAATACTTTCTATTGATTCTACAAGAACTACTATGATTGCAGATAAAGATACTATTGCAACATCAGGTTCTTCTGGTAGTATTAATTATTCAACAACATCAAGATTTAGATCGAGCACATAATGAGTGGATATGGATCAGATGCATCTAACCCGAGTTACGTCGAGTCAGTTGCTTCATTAAAAAAGAAAACAAAAGAAGACTTAAGAATAGATCAACTTATACCTGAGGAAATATTAACTAACTCAGGCGATGCTGGTATTAAACAGCTTCTTGAAAAATATTATGAATTCATGAATATGAAAGAATTCATATATGTTGAGAACGAAACTTATACAGATCTTATAGCATCTGGAAGAGCTGTCTTTAGAATTACTGATCCTAATAATGATAATAACGAATTTTTTACAGATCATGATGGCGCTAGTTCTACACTAATAGTAACTAATATTGATAACACTACAACAACAATACCATTATCAGGAACTAATGTACAAATTTCTAATGGTAATGAATTACCTGGTACGTTAAAAGATAGAACAACTGAAATTGGTAAAACATTTACTGTAAGTGGTTTGTCAGCTCATAATGCTAAGAACGCAACTTTAACAACACCCACTACTTATTGGGTAGGTCCTGGTCCTTCATATGTAATTAATGCTATTGAAGAGGCTATGAATATAGATGAGAATACAGATGATTATTTGGAATTGATGCAAAAAGAAATAGCACAAGCAATTCCTAGAACACTAACTGTTAATAAAAGAAATCTATATAAAAATATAGTTGACTTTTATAAATTAAAAGGTTCATCTGATTCTATTGAAATATTTTTTAGATTATTGTTCGATGAAAATGTTGAAGTTGCATTTCCATATGATAAAACATTAATTCCTTCTTCTGGTAAATGGGACACCGGTCTTAATAGATATTTAGATCACAAAGGGTTTTTGTCAGATAATGTTAAATTACAAGATTCAAAATTTTATCAAAAGTTTTCTTATGTAGTTAGAACTGGTAAGAATTTAAGTGATTGGGAAACTGCATTTGATAAATTAGTTCATCCAGCTGGATTTATTTTCTTTGGTGAAATTTTAATTTTAACACAATTGACAAGAGCAGCTTTAGGAGATAATATAAGACAAAACGCTGTTGAATTAGATACTGGATTTAATGAAGGATCGGCTGGTTCTATACCTGTTCCAGATCAAGCTGGTTTTGTATACACATATAAAGATCTTTATGGTAGATTAAATAGAAAAACTTTATCATCAATGCCGGGATTACAACCTGGTGTTATTGGAGCAGAAGATCTACCATTATTAGTAGAAGCATTCGCATCTTTCTTCTTACCATCTGTTGAAGCTCAGATAGCATTAGGCGGACAATTATCTGCTACTTTAAATTCTAGTGGAAATATAACAAACGTAAATATAGCAAATCCTGGATTTGGTTATCCAGTTAATCAAGCTACAAAGGTTACTGTGAATGGTCAAGATTTATTTGATGGGCCTGCAGTAACTGTTACTGGTGATGGATCAAGTGGAGCAGTAACCTGTAAAGTAGATATAGATGGAAGAATAGATAGCGTAACAATATCCTCAGCTGGTGTTGGATATTCTTCTGTTGGAATTACACCAGCTGCAAATAGTAATCAAGGAAAATTAGTATCGTTAAAAACTGCAGGACCATTTGGAGATAAAACATTTACTACAGCTCCTATTCTTACTTTTGATGCTCCAACTTCAACTGATGCAGATGGTAATTTATTAGCTAGTAATGTTACTGCTATAGCAACTACTCAAATAGCAGCTGCAGATAATTTATCAGATCCAGATAATCCAATATATAAAGGCGAAATTACTGGATTTACAATTACTAATGCTGGTAATGGATATGTTGTAAACCCAGGAATTAGATTTGGTTCAACAACTTCAGCTGAAGAAAGAGCTAAAGAGGTTAAAGAAATAGTAATACTAGCATTAAATCACGTAGCTACCGAAGTCAACGACGAGGCGTTTAGAACGTTGATAAATAATAATTACTATAATAAAAAACAAGAATCATATTATGCGCATAAAAAATTTAGAGATGAATATCCAATAAGCTTTTTTTCTAATAATATAATACAAAACTCCGCTTCATCTGTTATAAATAGATTTAACAGTAAAGCAATAATTTTACAGGAATAATAAAATGACAGCAATAGTAACAACACCATTTAGAGTAGTCAATGCTCAAAACTTTAAAGAGGATGTGGCCTCTAGTAGTGTATATGTCGCTATCGGAAAATCAGATGTTTGGTCAAATTCAACAAGTGATACTACTGATACTACGCCATTTACTCCCTTAGATAATATTGACAATATAGCAGATGCATATCAACAAATGATTGGTATGAAAAAAGTAACAGCTTCAGAAGTTTCACACATAGTACCAAGACATACATGGACATCAGGTAGATCATATGTGGCTTGGGATTCAGATGATGCAACAATATATGATAAATCTTTTTACACAATCACATCCGAGTTTAAAGTTTATAAGTGTATTATAGCAGGATCAGGAGCTTCTACAATTGAACCAGTACATATTAATACAATACCAACTGCAGAATCAGATGGATATTCATGGAAATATATGTATACTGTAACTGTTACTGATGCTGAAAAATTCTTAACAACATCATATATGCCAGTAAATACTTTAGGTTATCCAACAACTGCTACAGTAAATGGTGCGACAAGTTCTTCAGCGTCTGCAACTTTATCAGCTGCAAATGAAAAGATTAAAGCTGGTCAATTAGTAACTGGTGCTGGTATTTCTGGTTCAGTTACTGTTTCGGCGATTAGTGGGACAACATTAACGTTATCATCAGCACAATCATTGACTGATGGTGGTACATTAACCTTCGGTAGATTTGCAAATACAGATGTTAACTTTGCAAACCAAACTGCACAAATTAATTCACTAGCTCATGCTAACGCTGCTGGTATAGAAAGATTAGAAGTAACAAATGCGGGTCAAGATTATAGTAGTACTCCAACAGTAACTATTACGGGTGATGGAACTGGTGCTACTGCTACTGCAGTAATGGCTGGATCCGGATCATCTCAAACAGTAGCATCAATTACTGTAACTGCAAAAGGTACAGATTATAATGTAGCTGATGTAGTAATTAGTGGAGGTGGTGGTTCATTAGCTACTGCTCGAGCAGTTATATCTCCAGTAAATGGCCATGGAACAGATCCTATTTCAGAATTAGGAGCATTCTTTGTTGCTGTTAATACACAATTATCTGGATCAGAAGGTGGAGACCTTACAGTAGGTCAAGACTTTAGACAAATATCATTACTTAAAAATCCACAAAACTTTGCTTCCGATGTTACAGCAACAGCAACAACTTTAAGAGCAAGAAGATCATTAAGATTAAATTCTTCTGCTTCACTTACTGGATTTGCAGTTGACCAAGTAATAGTAGGTAGTTCATCAGGAGCTAAAGCATATTTAATTGAAATAGATACATCTAATAAAGTATTATATTATTATCAAAATGCTAAAACTGGTTTTGGTAATTTTGTTTCAGGAGATACTATTACTGGTACACTTCCAAGTGGTGGTAGTGCAACATTAAATACAAGTGATTTCTTTGGAACATTAGCTAACGGTTATGGACCTGAAGTAAAAAGAAATAGTGGTCAGTTGATATTCTTAGAAAATAGAACACCAATTAATAGATCATCATCACAAATTGAAGATATTAAATTAATTGTTGAATTCTAATATAGAATTTAAGAGAGAAAAATATGGGAATAAGTAGAGTTAGAAATTATAATATTGCGCCGTACTACGACGACTTTGATGAAACTAAAAATTATCATCGTATACAATTTAGACCAGGTCACGCAGTACAAGCAAGAGAACTTACACAATTACAAACAGCTTTTCAAGCTCAATTAGATAGGTTTGGCCAATATGCTTTTAAAGATGGCGGAAGAGTTGTTGGTGGTAAAGTTACATTAAATACTGAATACGATTTTATTAAATTAACTAATGCTTCATTTACGCATAGTTCTACTACTTATTCAACAACATATCAATCTGCTAACTTAAGTTCATTAGTAGGATCAACTATTACTGGAACTAGTCAAAGTGGTAACCAAGTAAGTGCTTTAGTATTACAAGCCGTTCCTGCCACTGGATCAGATCCAAGTACTTTATATATTAGATATTTAAATGCTGGTGGAGCTAATAAGACTGTAGAAAAATTTGTTGCTGACGAAGTATTTTCTAATGATGCGGGTACTGCTCTTTTTGGTAAAGTCGGAGCATCTGGAGTAAGTCCAATTGGACAAGGGTCTGTTGTTAACATAGAAGAAGGCGCATATTTTATTGCGGGAACTTTTGTTTATGTAGCTGCTGGCTCATTACTTCTAGATAAGTATACTAATACTCCTAGTTATATTATTGGATTAAATGTTACTGAATCTTTCGATGTTGATAGCGCAACTGATACATCATTAAACGACAACGCTCAAGGTACACCAAACTTTGCGGCACCAGGCGCTCATAGATATAAAATTTCTACTGCACTTATTAAAGAAAGTTTAACTGCACCAAATACAACGCATTCAAATTATATTTTGTTAATGAAAGTTAATAGTGGTGTTATACAAGTAGAAACATCTGACACTAGCGGAAATACAGAATTAAGTGCTAGGTTAGCTAGAAGAACACATGAAGAGTCTGGTAACTATTCAGTAAGACCATATACATTAGATATAAGAGAACATTTAGATGATGGAGCTGGTAATGGTGGTTATTTAACTTCAGGAAATGGAGGAGCTGCAACAAAATTAGCAGTTGGTGTTGAACCTTCAGTATCATATGTACAAGGATTTAGAATCGAAAATCTAGCAACAAGTTATGTTGCTGTTGATAAACCAAGAACATTTGTAAATGAAAATCAACAATCACTTCAAATGCAGGTAGGTAACTTTGTTAAAGTAACTAGAAGTACTGTACGAGGTATGCCAGATATTGGTGGTACTAATGGTGCTTATAAAACTGTTGCACTAACTTCAACTCTTTCTGGACAAGGCAGTCTTGCTGGTACAGCTAGAATTAGAGGCTACGAAGAATTCTCTTCTACTGTAGATCATGTATTTTTATTTGATATTGTCATGACTACTGGTAGTTTTTCAAATGTTACTACTCTTACTCAAACTAATCCTAGTGGCCAAGCCTTTACTGCAACACTTGCAAATACCGGTGTTAGATTTGATACTGGTAATAATGGATTAGTATTTAAGTTACCATTTACAGCAACTAAATCTTTATTAGATTCTACACCACAAGATCCACCAAGATTTGTAACACGACAAAGAATGCAAACAGATGTTTCCGGAACAAGTACAAATGCTACTGTTTCATTTAATAATTTTGATGGAACGTTACAATCTGAAAATGATGTGTTCATAGCAGTTGGAGCAAATGCTCCTGTTAAAGTTCCAGTTTCTTGTATTACAACTAATGTTGGTGATGGAACATTAACTATTACAAATGTTGGCAATGGTATTCCTACAATGGGTAGTGGTACACCACATGTTCAAGTTGTATTTTCTGTACAAAAAACTTCAACAGGATTAAAAACAAAAACTAAACAAATTGTCAATAATCAAAATTTTACATATTCAGCTTCTACTGGTCATATTCCATTAGATAAGTCTGATATTAAAAGAGTTACTGCAATAACAATTGGTGGAGTAGATAAGCTTTCATCCTTTACTTTAGATAATGGTCAAAGAGATAATTTTTATGATGAAGGTAGATTAATTCCAGTAGATTCAATCGCAAATGGAACTGTTGTTCAAGTTAGTTTTGAACACTATCAACATGGTAATGGAGATTACTTTACAGTTGATTCTTATGATACTGGAGAGTATGAATCAATTCCATCCTTCAATGGTATTAAAGGACTTATACAATTAAGAGATGCTATCGACTTTAGACCAACTAAAGCTTCATCGGGTTCTTTTACAGCTGATAATGTATTTACTTCAGGTACGGGATCTCAAAATGCAGATACACCTAAGCCTGGTTCAATACTATTAGCTGATATATCTCACTATCTTCCAAGAATTGATAAATTGTTCGTTACAAGAGAAGGTGAGTTTAAAGTTGCTACAGGTGTAGCTGATAGAAATCCTAAAGCGCCGGATGATCCAAATGATGCTATGGTTATTTACAATCTTAAATTTTTACCTTATGTATTTTCACCATCTGATTTAATACCAGAAAAAATTGATAATAAACGTTATACAATGCGTGACATTGGTTCTTTAGATAAAAGAATTAAAAACCTAGAGTATTATACATCATTATCTTTACTAGAAAAAGAAGCAGCTGATACTCAAATATTTTCTGGGTCAGATGAAAGATTAAAAAATGGATTTATTGTTGATGGGTTTTATGGACATAACGTTGGAAATGTAACGCATCCAGATTATTCTGTTGCTGTTGATAAAGCAAATGGAATACTAAGACCAAAATTTTATGAAGACAATGTTAACTTAGTTAGATTTGCTTCAGACTCTGGTAATGCAGTTAAAAATAAATCCTTAGTTACACTACCATTCGGTCATGCAGAATTTGCTAAACAACCTTATGCTACTACTTCAGAATTTGTAAATCCATATAATGTCTTTTCATGGGGTGGTCAAATAACTTTATCTCCAGAATCAGATGAATGGAAAGATACAGAAGTTAGACCCGATGTTATTATAGATGATGAAGGGGTATATGATCAATTAGTAAATATGGCAGAAGAATCTGGAATTCTTGGTACTGTATGGAATGAATGGGAAACAAACTGGACTGGTACAGAAATATCAACTACAGTAGAAGGCACTGCATTTGAAGATGAAGGTTTCTGGTGGAGAAGAGGAAGACGAAGAGGTGGTCAAACAACTACTACAGCTACAACAACAACTTCAAATCAATCAAGAACTGGTTTAAGAACTACAGTTGTACCTGATACTCAATTAAAAGAACTAGGTTCAAGAGTTGTTGAAACAAACTTTATACCATTCATACGTTCAAGAAAGATATTCTTTAAAGCTGAACTTATGAAACCTAATACAAAAGTATTAGCATTCTTTAACGGATCTAATGTTACAGATTATTGTGCTGAAGAATCTTTTGTACAATTCTCTGATCAAACTGGAGTTGTTGGTTATACTGGTTCAACATCACATCCATCTAATGGTGATTTAATTACTGATGCATCTGGTAGAGTTGAAGGATCATTTATTATACCACGTAATAATTTACTTAAATTTAAAACTGGTACTAGAGAATTTAGATTAACTGATTCTACTACAAATGATAAAAATAATGAATCAACATTTGCAGAAGCTTTATATCATGCTCAAGGTTTATTAGAAGTAAAAGAAAATGTAATTCAATCAACTAAGGTTCCAAGATTTGTAACTACTGAACTAGATCAAGATAGAGTTATACAAGAAACTAGTATAACAAGATTTACTACACCAGTTACATGGGTAGATCCTTTAGCACAAACATTTATAATCGATCAAGCTGGTGGTTTATTTGTTACTAAATTAGATTTGTTTGTACAGGCTAAGGATGCTAATATTCCATTAAACGTTTCTATACGTTCAGTAGAAAATGGTATACCTACGCAACAAATTGTTCCTGGTACAGATGTTAATTTATATCCTGGTTCAATATCAACATCAACTGATGGCTCATCAGCTACAACAGTTTCATTCGATCATCCTGTATATTTGGCTCAAGATCAAGAATATGCTATAGTACTTATATCTCAATCAGACGATTATAAAGTCTTTATTGCAGAAACAGGTGGATTTGATTTACAAAATAGTAATAATAGAGTTACTAAACAACCTTATAATGGTGTATTTTTTACATCACAAAATGCTTCAACATGGACTCCAGAACAAACAAAAGATCTTAAGTTTACTTTATATAGAGCTAACTTTACTTCTACATCTGCAACTATTACTTTAGTTAATGATGATGTTCCAGCCAAGGCTTTGAAAAATAATCCATTTACATATGTTTCAACAAGTGGTGGAAATAGCGTTATAAGAATTGCTCATCCTAATCATGGATTATATGGAGCAAATAATAAAGTAACTATAGCCGGAGCAACCGGTACTGTAAATGGAATTACTGCAGCTAATATGAATGGTACACATGATGTTATAAGCGCATCAATAGAATTAGATTCATATGCTATATCTGTAACTGGTACTGCATCATCTGTAGGAATTGATGGTGGTGGAAGCGGAATGTCTGCAACAGAAAATAGACAATTTAATACTTTAGTACCACAAATACAAACACTAGAAGTTCCAGGTACATCAATAGGACTAAGTATGGAAGGACAAACTGGACGTTCAGTTGATGGATCAGAAAGTGCTTATGTAAAAACTAGTATTGGTGGTATATTACCTAATTCAAATAATGATTTTACAGCACCACTTACTATAGCTTCAACAATAAACGAAACAAATTATACTAGTGATTCAAGTGCTGGTAATAAATCATTGGTGCTCACTGCAAGTTTAAATGGATCAGCTTTCTTATCACCAGTAATTGATATGAATAGATGTTCAGCTACTGTAGTAGGTAATAGATTAAATGATGCAACTACTAATTCAACTGCTTATAATAGTGCAGCAAACGGTAGAACATATGTAGCAGATACTGCAGCAAGTGGTATATCAAATGCTAATAGGTATGTAACAAAAAGAGTGGATTTAAATAATGAGGCTGATGTATTAGATGTTTTCATTAATGCTAATAAACCATCTGGCGCAAGTATTGATTTATACTTTAAAGTATTAGGTGCTGGTGATGATAGTGATTTCGATAGTTTAGGTTGGATTGCTGCAGCTCCAGACGAAAATATTATAACAAACGATGCTGGTTCATTTAATGAAGTTCATTATAGTATCGATCCAGCTATAGGTAAATTTGGATCATTTGCATTTAAGATAGTATTAAGATCTACAAATAGTTCTAATGTTCCAGTATTAAAAGACTTTAGAGCAGTGGCGGCAACATAATATGGCGAATAAGAAAAAATTAAAAATAGAAGATAATCCAGATCTAGTTAAAGATTTAAGTAGTGGAGCGGTTATAAATACTAATAACGGTGCTTATGAAGCTAGGCTAGCTCAATTAGAAAAAAGAAAATTAGATGAACAACAATCTAAAGATATCGAAGATATGAAAAAGGACATTGTTGAACTCACAAAATTAGTTAAAAAGTTGGTAGATAAATAATGGCAAATAACGAATCAAAAGTTTTAAAGACAAATACTCTAGAAGATTGGAGACAAAAAACTAATGCAGTATCTCACCACCTAGGTGATGTTGATCAATTAGATTCTAGATTAACTGATAAAGTATATTCATATAATAACACAAGTGCAAGTGTATTTGGTGTTTATGAGAATGATGATGCTGGTAAAAATTTAAGATTTGAATTAAGACCAGAAGAATCAATAGATGCTATAGCAACTATTATCATGACTGGTTCTCCTACTATTCCATCTTCATTTGTATCTAATGTTTTACTATATCAAGGTACGTCTGGATCTGAAACTTTTCAAGGTACAATTAATTATATTAATATTAATAAAATCTCTTTAAGAAATACTAGTGGAACATTTAATCCTGCAGTACCAATTAAATTTTCAACTGATTCAATTGCAGCTAATAAGTTAGTAAGGCTTGTTTCAGAAACATATACTCCTGGATATGTTAAGGTTACTAATAACGGTACAATTACAACACAATCATTAGTGCAAGCGGGATTTCATGTTCCTAATGTATCTTTAAGAGTAGTATTATCTGGTTCGCCAAGTATTCCGGCTTCATTTACTGAAGGAGCAACAGTTACTCAATCGGGTGGTTTTTCTGGTACTTTATATAAAGCAACATCTTCAGAACTTTTATTTAAATCTTTTACTGGATCATTTAGTCTTACACAAAATGCTGGTATTCCTCATAGTGATGCTTCAAATAGAATAGTAGCATCTGCAATATCATCTCAATCAACTCCAAATAATACTATTGGTAATTTTATTGAACTTCATACTATACCGACTAGTGATCTTATTAAAATTACTTCAACAAATGCTATAGATGCTATTGTTGAAGTACAAGATGATATTGGTGAAATTACAAGTTTAGGCACAACAGATAAATCAGATATTGTATCTTCTATTAATGAATTAGAAACTGCAGCAAGAGGGAGTAATTCAGACTATTCTTTATCAACTGGTGCTCAGAACTTTAGAGATGCCATAAGAGAACACGAAACCGATATCGGTAATATGACATTTACTGGATTAAGTGCAACTGATATCTCTTCTGCAATTAGAGAATTAAGAATAGAACTTGGTAATCACGCTTCTCTTGGTACAACATATACTACTGATGCGGTTGGTGCAATCAATGAATTAGAAACTGCTGTAAGAGGAAGTGCAGGTAATTATACAATTGGTACAAATGCAAATGATTTAGTTGCTGCTATTAATGAAATTGAAACAGTATTAAGAGATACCAATTCTGACTATGCATTAACTACTAGTGCTCAAAATGTAAGAGATGCTATTAGAGAACATGAAGCTGATATAGGTAACATGACTTTTACTGGATTGGCTGCATCAGATATTTCAGCAGCAATCAGAGAATTAAGAACAGAACTTGGCGATCATAGTACTATTGATGATGCTGCTGGTTATAGCGCAACAAATGCATCTGATGGTATTGTAGAATTACAAGGTGATGTAGGTAATGTAGATAATTTAACTACATCAGCCACTAAAGTTGTTTTAGCAATTAATGAATTGGATCTAAAACAAGGTGCAGCTGCTCTTAATGTATCAGCTACTACTTTATCTGGAGCTATTAATGAATTAGAATCAGATTTATTTAATGTAGAAGGTGGAACGAAGCGTACACTTGCAAGTTTAGGAACAGATGATAAAACTTCTATTGTTGACTCAATTAATGAATTAGAAACAGCAATAAGAGGAACAACTGCTAACTATACACTAGGTACTTCTTCAGGTGATCTAGTAGGTGCTATTAACGAACTTCATGGTGAAATAAATTCTAATGATACGGATATTGCTGATCGATTAAGACTAACTGGTTCGGGTCAAACTCTTTTACAAAATGTTACTTTTGGTGATAGTTCTAATGCAAGAAGTTTTACAATACATGAAGATTCAACAATGGATTTATCAGCTGGAACTTTACTATTACCAGGTAATGCTTCAGGTGTAAACACATTCTCAGTATCATTCCTTAATGTTGATGGTAATCAAACATCAAGTGGTATGGGTATGAGAATTGATAGAGCTCACATTGGTGGTTCACCAACTCCTTATCCAGCAGTACAATGGAAAGAATCACAGGTAGGTGCTGGTCAAGCAGAAAGAGCTTGGCAATTAGTTGGTCTTAACGACGCAGGAACTAGTTCAAATACAGCAGATATTGTAACATTTTATAATGCAAAAGATTTAATAGCAAACAACTCAGAATCTGGTATTGCAGTTGATTGGGATTCAACAAATCAAAACTTTGACTTTAATGTTAATGATCCAACTTTAACATACACCGGAGATGTTACAGGTTCTGGAACACTTACAAATTTAGGTAATTTAAGTATTGCATTAACAATCGCAGCTAATGCGGTAGAAAATAGTATGATACTAAATGATAGTCTTACAATTGGTGATAGTACAATTGCTCTAGGCGGAACAGATACTACTCTTACGGGTTTAACAGATATAGATTTAACAGTAGGAAATAAAACAATATTTGATACTGTTGGAGCGAATACTCTTACAATGGGTGCTGCAAGTACTACTATTGCTATACCCGGTAATTTATCTGTTAATGGTAATACTACACTAGGTAATGCATCTAGTGACACTGTTTCAATACCAGGTAATTTAACAATTACCGGTGATTTAACTGTTAATGGACAAAATACTATATTAAGTACTACTACTTTGGAAGTAGAAGATACATTAATTCTAATGGGTAATTCTAATACCGCGCCAACAACAGGTGGATTTGGATTAGAAACAAGAAACTTTACTGGAGTAGGTACTCATTCAAATGCAGCTTCAAATGTAACAGGTTCACACTCAATAGTTTATAACTTCCATCCATCTAAAGACAGATGGGAAATGGATGGGTCTCCACTTTTATCAGAAGCAACATTATCATCTCCAGGATTGGAAGTTAATGGAACTGATGTAGGTAATTTAAGTGGTTCTAAAACTCTGGACATCAAGGCTGGAACCGGAATAGGTTTAGCATCAACTGTAAATGGTGATGACTTTGAAGTTACAATTACTAATACTTTGTCTGGTTATTCTGGATGGTTCCTTAGTACAGATGGTACAGATAGAGGAAACATAGCGGATGACGAAAGAGTCGACTTCTTTGGTGACGATGCAATTAGTGTTAACTATGATACTGCAACCTCGCCCAATCGTAATAGAGTAAAAATTGATCACAATGATATTGGGCCTGGAGCTGGAACTACTGGCCAGCCTTCAACTGAAGATGGTCAATATATCAAATCAATAACTATCGATAAACACGGTCACATAACTGCACTCACAGGTGATGACTTTGATGATAGATATGTACAAGAAGCAGAAACCTCAACAACATCAACTGTAAATAAGGTAGTTAGAAGAGATGCAAGCGGCGACATATTTGGTAGATTTGCAAATCTAACGGGATCAGTTCCTACTAGTGGAACAGCATCAAGTCCACCAGTAGTATTAGGTGGTAATGGCTCAGATAATTATATAAGAGGATTTGCTGCAAGTAGTCTTAACGTTGCTTTTGCAGATAATGCAGATCATCCAAGAATTAGTGAATTTAATAATAGTGCAAATTATCAATTATTGTTTGTCACAGAAAATGGTACAGGCCAAAATCAAAATATTGCTATTGATACAGACAATGCTCATTTACGTTATAATCCAAGTACGAACGTTCTTTCTGGAATAACAGATCTTTATTCTACAGATTTTCATGGTAATTTAAGATTAGCAAGTGCTCAATCTATTAGACAACCAAGTGCTTCCAACTGGGATGGTGATCCGGGCACTGATGGTAAAATACAGTATCATTCTCAAAGATGGTATATAGTTGGTGGATCAAATTCAAATTCTCGACTAGTACAGTTTAGAAAAAATAATGTTGATCTTTCATACATTGCTCCTTCAGGTAATTTTGTAGGAAATGTAACTGGTAATGCAGATACATCTACTCAAGTTTATGTAAATGGAGCATCAAATAGTGCTAGTTATAGATTAATATTTGGTGAAACAAATGATGGTCATAACGGCTATGAAACTTTATATAAAGATACAGCAGCTAACATATATTATAATCCAAGTAGCAATACATTAACAACTACTACGTTTGCTGGAGCTTTATCGGGTAATGCAACTACAGCTACAACCTTACAGACAGCAAGAACTATTGGTGGTGTATCGTTTAATGGTAGTGCAAATATTAATCTACCCGGTGTAAATACTGCAGGTAATCAAAATACCACTGGTACTGCAACAAATGCTACTAATGCTGCTAACGTATATACTACACAAACAGCTGGTACAAACGCTACACACTATGTTACATTTGTATCTACTAATTCATCAGCTAATAAAGGATTAAAATTTGATCCTGGTATGATGTATAATCCAAGTACTAATACACTTGGTGATGTTAACTTTAAATTTAAAGGTACTTTAACTGGTAATGCATCTACTGCTACTTCAGCAACAAGTGCTAGTTCAGCTACAACAGCTGGTTCAATTACTAGTCAGGCTAACTCAGCTACAACAACTCATACGTCAAATAATACTGCAAATCAGATTGTTTCAAGAGATAGCTCTGGCAACTTTAGTGCTGGTACAATATCTGCTTCACTTAGTGGTACTGCAACAGTAGCAAGTACTGTTCAAATGAATACTTCAGGTTCTGCTTTGAATTATAGAATGGTGTTTACAAATCCAGATGATAGTGCTGGCTCTAAATCGTTATATAAAGATAGCGTTGCTAATTTCTATTATAATCCAAGCGCTAATAGACTTTATGTTACTAACCTTAATGCTAATTTAGCAAGTTCTACTGGATATGCTTATGGTAATCTAACGGGTACACCTACTATACCAACTAATAATAATCAGTTGACAAATGGTGCAGGTTATACTACTTTTGCTGGTAATACATATTCTAATAATATGAATCAGTATGTAAGAACTTCTGATACAGTTACGTTTGCTGAAGTTAGATCAAGTGGAGATATTATAGCATATTACTCTGATGATAGACTAAAAGATAGAATTAATAATATTGAAAATGCATTAGATAAAGTAAGTCAATTAAATGGATTTATGTTTAGACCTAATGCTAAAGCTATAGAATTAGGTATCGATACTGATGAATTAAAAGTTGGTGTAAGTGCTCAAGAAGTTGAAACCATTTTACCAGAAGCTGTTAAAGACGCTCCAGCATTGGTTGAAAATAGTGAAGATTATAAAACAGTACAATATGAAAAACTGGTTCCATTATTGATTGAAGCAATAAAAGAATTAAAAGATCAAAATAAAGAAATGAAAGCTGAGATAGAAAGTCTCAAAAGTATAAATAGTTAATAAGGAAGTGAAGTAGTGGCAATTATATCGAATTTGACAATTGACCAAGGTACAACATTTACTGCAAATATAGATTGTACAGCCTCTGATGGTAATACATTAAATCTAGCAGGATATAGTGCGGCAGCTCAATTAAGAAAAACATATAGTTCATCTACTAGTACAGCCTTTACAGCTATTGTAGCTAATGCTACAACAGGAAGATTACAAATATCTTTAACTGCTACTCAAACGGGAGCCTTAGAAGCTGGAAGATATGTGTATGATGTTGAAATAACTGATTCCAGTGGAATCATAACGAGAGTAGTTGAAGGACAAGTAGAAATTACACCGGGAGTTACTAGATAACATGCCGACTATTAAAGCTAGAGTTAATACAAATCAAAGCCAAGTAGTCGCTAAAAAGTTAGCAATTGGCCAGTTTAATATATCAATGTCAGATATTGCTGATGTTGATACTACAGGACAAACCGATGGTGCCATGATGATTTTCGATGGTACTTCAGGAAAATATAAAATGTCTACACAAATAGACAACGAAAATTTAAGTATAAGCGGAGGAACATACTAGTATGTCAAAATTAACAAGAATAAAGATATTAACCACGGGTTCTACCACCACTGCCCCAACTAATATCAAAACCGGTGAGTTAGCATATTCGTATGTAACTGGTACACAAGCCAATAACGGTGATAGATTATATGTCGGTACTGGAACAGAAACGGGTGGTGTTGCTGCTTCAGTCGATCTTATTGGTGGTAAGTATTTTACTCAATTACTTGATCATGTTCATGGTACTGTAACCAATAATAGTGCTGTCATTGTAGACGGCAATAAACACATTGATCAAATTAATATTGGATCTTTAGCATTAGAGGCAAGCGGTGGATCAGGACAGGTAGTAACAAGTATTGTTACATCAATGCCAGGATCTCCAACTGATGCTCAACTTATTACAGCACAAGGTGTTAAAGAATTTATAGATACCATTGACCTATCGGTTGCTGGTGATTCTGGTACAATTGCAATTGATGTATTTACGGGTGCTGCAACAGCAGAAGAAACTCTAACAATTGCTGGTACTGCAAACGAAGTTGAAACAGCTGCTTCAGGAAATACAGTAACAGTTGGATTACCAAATGATGTAACAATATCTAATAATTTAAGTGTTGGTAATAACTTTGATGTTACTGGTCAAGCAGAAATTGCTTCATTAAATGTTGAAGATTTAACCAATAATAGAATTGTTATAGCTGGATCTGATGGTGAATTAGAAGATGATGCCAACTTTACTTTTGATGGTACAACATTACAAGTTGGTGGATCAAACTTCCAGGTTGCACATGCTACTGGTAATACAGTTGTTGGTGGAACATTACAAGTAAATGGAAACGTTACTTTAGGTAATGCTTCAGGAGATACTGTACAAACAACTGGTAATATGACTGTTGGTGGAAACCTAACAGTTAATGGTACTACAACATCAGTTAATTCAACACAAACAACATTAACTGACCCAATGATAGAATTGGCAAAAGATACTTCTTCTGCTGATGGTCTAGACAGAGGGGTAAGATTTAAATGGCATAATGGTTCAGCAGTAAAAGATGGATTCTTTGGATTTGATATTCAGACACAAAGATTCTCATTTACCCCAGATGAAGATTTAAGTGGTGGAGATAATGCTTCATCGCCTTGGGGTGATTTAAATATTGGTGATATTTATGGTACTGGTGCAACATTAGATAATATTAGAATAGCAGTTACTGGTGCTAATGAAATTGATACTTCTTCAGGTAACTTAACTATTGATTCAGCTGGTGGTACAACTACTATTGATGATATATTAAGTGTAACTGGTGCAGCAACAATTACTGGAGCTGTAACACTTTCAGATGGAACAGGTCTTAGAGTTAACCAAGGTGGTACTGGATTAAGAAGTTTCTCTGGCGATGCTATTATGATTTCAAATGCCGGTGGTACAGCAATGAACTTTATAACAAGTTCAACAACCGGTGCAATGTTACAATTTAACAGTTCTGGTGTTCCTGTAGCTTCTGATATTATTGATGGCGGTACTTACTAATATAAATATATTAGTGATCAGTAAATACTGATTTTAAAATTAAAAGCCCTATATAGGGATTGAACATAGGAGCCAAAATTGGCACGACAGACGAACATTAAGTTGAGGCGTTCGGCAACGGCCGGTGCTATACCAACAACAAGCAATTTAGATCTAGGTGAACTAGCGTTAAACACGTATGACGGTAAGTTATACACTAAAACTACTGAAGGTAGTTTAGATAGCGTTATTCAAGTTGGATCTGCTACTGATTCTTATTTTAAAATTCGTAAAGCTGTTACTACAGAACTTACAGTAACTGTAGCTTCAAAATCAACTAATCATATAGACCACGGAAATGGATCTTCGCTAGCATATTATATTAATGGTATTGAATCACCACATTTTCAATTAGTACCTGGTAATACATATAAATTTGACCAATCTAATAGTTCTAACTCCGGTCATCCATTAAGATTCTATTATGAATCTACAAAAACTACCGCTTATACAACTAATGTAACAAGTAGCGGTACTCCAGGAAGTTCCGGTGCTCATACAACAATTGTTGTTGGAGATAATACACCAAGTGGTTTAAGTTATCAGTGTACAGCTCATGGATATATGGGTGGTAGAGTTAGTTTTAATACTAGAAACTTTACTGGATTTGATACTGATGATTTAACTGAAGGTTCAACTAATTTATATTTTACTAATGCTCGAGCAAGAAGCGCAATTAGTGTAAGTGGAGATTTATCTTATAATAGTTCAACTGGTGTTATATCATTTTCAGAAAGAAGTACTGCTACTATAAGAGCTTTAATATCAGTTACAGATGCTGGTGGTGATGGATCATTAGCATATAATAATACATCAGGTGTGTTTACATACACTGGTCCAAGTGCAAGTGAAGTACAAGCACATATTTCTGGCGGTACAGGTGTAACAGTTTCAAGTGGTCAAATAAGTATTGGCCAAGCAGTTGGTACTTCAGATAACGTAACATTTAATAATATAACTGGTACATTACAAACTGCAGCACAACCAAATATTACCTCGGTTGGAACTTTAACAAGTTTAGCAGTTTCAGGCGCAGTGACAGTTGGTGGTAACTTAACTGTTAATGGTACAACCACTACTATTAAAACAACCACATTAGATATTGAAGATAAAAATCTAACAGTTAATTATTCCGCAGGTGATTCAAGCTCTACAGCTGATGGAGCTGGTATTACCATACAAGATGCTGTCAACAGCACAACAGATGCTACTATATTATGGAACGGAACTAATGATAGATTCTATTTCTCACATGGTATAAGATTACCCGATAACCAAGATTTAAGACTTGGTGATGGTGATGATTTAAAAATATTTCACAATGGTAATAATAGTATTATACAAGATAATGGTACTGGTCATGTACAAGTATTATCAGGAACATTTACTGTTGGAAATGCAACGTTAAGTAAAACATCTGCAGTATTTAATTCTGGTGGTTCACAAGATTTTTATCATAATAATGCTAAAAAATTAGAAACAACTAACTCAGGTATATCAGTCACGGGTGGTGTCGTAGCTTCTGCTGTTTCTCAATTTACGGATATAAATATTCCTGATAATAATGCGGCACGATTTGGTAATAGTCAAGATTTACAAATATATCATAATGGTTCAGATTCATATGTAGACGAAGTAGGTACTGGAGAATTATTAATAAGATCTGACGGTCTTGGTATTAAATTACAAGCAGAAACTGGTGGTACTTATTACGATGCACTTCAGGCAACAGCCTTTGGCACAACTCTTTTATATCAAGGTAGCGCTAAATTATCTAGTAATTCAGCTGGTGTTGTTACTACTGGAACAATAAATGTAAATAGTGCTTATACATTACCAACATCAGATGGTACTTCAGGGCAAGTATTACAAACAGATGGTAGTGGTACATTAAGTTTTGCTACAGTATCTGGCGGTGGCGGTGGAACAGTAACT
>Ga0163179_10000295_pt1 | contig 34993 bp, 39 predicted proteins | sample AtlANTMetagenome_FD_109643 | JGI IMG/M metagenome (GOLD analysis project Ga0163179, IMG submission 109643) | Marine eukaryotic phytoplankton communities from the Atlantic Ocean - Atlantic ANT 2 Metagenome | ecosystem: Environmental > Aquatic > Marine > Oceanic | place: North Atlantic Ocean... | reverse complement strand
GAGAGACTTAATTGAAGAGTTTTCTGCCTCTAAATCTAGGAAATTTCGCCATCTTTGGCATGAAGATCATGGGTTCCAAAAAGCCTCAATTTTAAATAAAGCCGCTACTGAAGCAAACAACGAATACCTTGTATTCCTTGATGGCGACTGTATCCCTAGAAAACATTTTATAAAAGAACATAGAAATCTCGCAAAAAAACTGAGGATAGTTGGATGCAGTCGAATTTTAATGGACCAAACAATCTCTCATCATCTAATAAATAACCCCGATTTAAACTCACAAAACTGGTCTTTTTTTGAATTTTTAAAACTCAAGGTAAGTGGTCATATCAATCGACTTCTCCCATTACTTAAACTTCCACTAGGTGTTTTTAGAGAATTGAGTAATCACAATTGGAAAAAAGTCAGGGGTTGCAACTTTTCTATGTTCAAATCAGACTTCATAGCCTGTGGTGGTTTTGACGAATCATTTACGGGCTGGGGCTATGAAGACTCTGATTTAGTTGTTAGATCAATACAAAATGGATGTTTAGTTCGCCGTGGTGATTATCGAGCCACTGTACTACACCTATGGCATCAGGAAGCGTTAAAAACTGAAGCCGACAGCAACTTCAAGAAATTACAAGAAAGCATTAAAACACGCCGAAAAACTGCTATTAAGAGCTCTATCACCGACTAAGCCCTTGGCAATTCCCTTTTGTAAGAGTACAATTCTAATCCTTCCCAATAAAGGGACCGTCAGTGACAAGCCGTATGCTTGGCTCTGCATGGGGTACTGATCGCGGCGATGAGTGCTCCAAGTCTCGGAGAAGATCGCCGCGGATTGGGCTTCGCTTGCTTAAGTATGTCCCTCCGCGATTAAAGCATGCTTTCTATCCAATAGAAAGCAGGAGGTTAGCAAGAGTTGCTCTACAAAGATGCATCTCAAAAATTTGGCCCGTGGTGTAATCGGTAACACACCTGGTTTTGATCCAGGCATTCCAAGTTCAAGTCTTGGCGGGCCAGTTTCTTTGAAAAGGAACATGAAGAGATGAGTCATGATGATCATAAACGATTAAAAATCTTCGCTGCCACTGGTGGCGAGCATCTCGCTATAGAAATGTGCAAACACCTTGAGATGCCGCTTGCTGCTGCTACAGTAGAACATTTTCCAGATAAAGAAATCATTGTCAAAGTTAATGAGGATGTTCGAGGACGCGACTGTTTTATTGTCCAATCTACTTCCATGCCTGTTAACGACAATTTAATGGAATTACTGATTTGGATTGACACGCTTCGCAGAGCTTCCGCTGGTCGAATCACTGCAGTTGTTCCTTATTTTGGCTATGCCCGTCAGGATCGAAAGGACGAAGGCAGAGTTCCAATCACTGCCAAGTTGACCGCAAATCTTATAACTGCATCTGGAGCTAATCGAGTCCTTTGCATGGATCTTCATGCAGCTCAAATACAGGGATTCTTTGACATACCCGTTGACCACTTAACAGCAACTAAAGTGTTCTGTGATTATTTTGCAACACGCGATGATATGCAGGGTGACAACATGGTGATTGTCTCACCAGATGTCGGGAATGTAAAAGTTGCAAACATGTACGCAGGTCTTCTTGATTCAAAACTCGCGATTGTTGACAAACGAAGAGAATCAGGAAGTGAAGTTGTTTCAAAAAGACTCATTGGTTCTGTAGAAGGCAAAACAGTATTAATGGTTGATGACATGATTTCAACTGCCGGAACCATATGCGAAGCTGCAAAACTAGTTAAAGAACATGGTGCAACAAAAATAATCGCCGCAGCAACTCATGGTGTTTGCGTAGGACCTGCCGTAGAACGTATTAAATTAAGTCCAATAAGTGAAATAATTATTACAGACACAATCGAACCAGATGGAAGACTTGATGAAATCAAGGACACATTAAAAGTACTTAGTGTTGCGCGTTTTCTTGGAGAAGCCGTGCATCGAATTCACCATCATATGTCAATATCGAGCTTGTTCAATCATGGACAAGGCCCGAAGAAATAAGTTTAGATAGGAACAGATATGTCACATGAAACTCCAATAATAACAGTAGAACTAAGGGAAAAGTTAGGGACACGTTATGCCCGTCGTCTTAGAAAAAATGGAAGAATGCCTGCAACCATCTATAGCAAAGGCACTGACCCTGTATCAGTAAGCATAGATGAACGTGAAATAATAAGCCACCTTCAAGGCGGATCTCATGTCATGGAACTCGATAATGGTGATGGGAATCCTGCAACGGTCTTAGTGAAAGACTTACAATTTGGATATCTTGGCGATAACCTTATTCATGTCGACTTCGCGAGAGTCAATTTGAAACAAGTTGTCACAATTACAATGACTCTTGAAATCAATGGGCAGCCAACCAAAGCGTCTGCGAATGGTGCCGTGCTCGAGATACCTCGACCGCAAATTGAAATAGAATGTATGGTTAAAGATATCCCAGATTCAATCAAAGTTGACTTGAGCACTGTTGAGGAAGTCTTCACGATTGGAGACTTAGATTTACCAGATGGCGTTAAAGCAACTCTCGATTCAGATCGACACATTGCACATGTCACCATTGTTCAAGAAGCCTCTGAAAATGATGCCGAAGCTAGCGACGAAGGCGCTGAAGAAGCATCACCAGAAGTCATTAATGAAAAGCCTGAAGATTCAGGTGAGGAAAACGGATAAAAGATGAAGTTCATTGTTGGTCTTGGCAATCCTGGTTTAAAATACAATCAAACCCGACACAATGTCGGATTTGATGTCATTGACCGTATTGCGAGACAAATCGCAGTAGGCGAATCAGCTATAACTAAGTTTGACAGCGTAATCATCGAAACTCGAATTGCTGATGAGAAGGTCTTGCTCATGAAACCTCAAAAATTCATGAACAAAAGTGGCCAACCTATTCAGCAAGCACTTACTTTTTACAAAGCAGATCCAACTACGGATTTGCTCGTCATCGTTGACGACATCCACCTCCCCTGCGGAACAATTCGATTAAGACCTGAGGGCAACTCGGCTGGACATAATGGCCTTGCAGATATTGCCTGCCATCTCGCTGGTGGCGAATGGTCTCGACTGAGAGTTGGTGTTGATGAACCAGGCTTAATCCCACAAGCGGATTATGTACTTGGAAAATTCACCCCTGAGCAACAAGATATGACAGAACCAGCTCTCTCAAAGGCTGCTAAAGCAGCTTCTGCTTGGATTCAACTTGGAATCGATGAAACGATGAATCAATTTAACGAAACTCAAAAATCAGAAACTACGAGGTAATATTATGAGTAATCAACGTACGGGTCTATATGAGGGCATGTTCCTCTTCCCACAATCAGCCACCGCAAACCTTCAAGAAGCAATTGACCATCTCAAGGACATCCTTGGGAAGTGCGATGCTTCCATTATTAACTTCAGCAAGTGGGATGACCGCCGGCTTGCGTATGAAATAAATGGAAATAAACGAGGCGTCTACTTCTTGGTTTACTTTAATGCCCCAACCTCAGCAATCAGCGATTTAGAAAGACGTTGCAATCAATCAGAGCACATCCTTCGAATGATGGTCACACGAGCTGAGCACCTCCCAACAGAGATTATTGAATCAAATGAACGATCTGAAGAGCTAGCTACTGAGATTAAACTTAGAAGTGAAAAGAAAACAGGAGAAGGCAATACATCATCCAGCACAATGACTCGAAAAGATGAAAATGAAGTTGCACCAACTGACGATGTCTCTGAAGAAGTAACTCCATCTGAAACCGAAGAAGTCGCTGAGGCATAAGTTTTTCAAAGTAAAATTCTGTTAAAATTCATTTAAGGAGAATACATATGGCAAACTACAACAAAGTACTTCTAATGGGGAATCTCACTCGAGATCCAGAGCTCAAACGAACATCAAATGATATGGCAGTTGCTCAAATAAGCATTGCTGTCAATAGACGTTTTAAAGACAGGACTGGTGAACAACGTGAAGAAACTACATATGTTGATTGTGAAAGCTGGGGAAAAACGGCTGAAACAATGGCAAAATACCTTGCAAAAGGTCGCCCTGTATTTGTTGAAGGAAGGCTAAAATTAGATCAGTGGCAAGATAAAGATGGCAACAATAGATCTAAACTTAAAGTAGTTATTGATAATTTCCAATTCGTTGACTCAAAAGGAAACCAATCAAGTACACCTCCCGCACAAACACCTGTTGGAGCGACTCCCCCTACAGATGATATTCCGTTTTAAACAAACACAATGGCACACCGGTTAGTGCCACTTTTCACCCGTTGGGGTTGTGCCGGCGACTCCTAACTTTCTTTGAAAGGACAACATAATGGCTAACGCTAGAAGAATTGAATTACTACTCACCTCTAATGTAGAAAACCTTGGGATTGTAGGCGACATTGTTCGCGTACGAATGGGCTATGCAAGAAACTTCCTTCTGCCAATGGGCTTGGCGGAAGTTCCAACAGCAGAAAAAGTCGAAGCACTTGCTGAAGAACGTGCGATTGCACTCAAAGAGTACGAGGCAACGCGCTCTGCACAATCAGACATTATTAATAAGCTTGAAGGACAAGTACTTACACTCACTCGTAGTGCAAATGATCAAGGCGGTCTTTACGGATCTGTGACCCAGCGAGATATTGCTGATGCTCTCATTGAAAATGGCTACGCAGTGGACACCAGAGCAATACGACTACACTCTGCTATCCGAAGAATAGGGGAATACCACGTCACCATCCAATTCGGCGCGGAAATGAAAGCTGATGTTGAAATTCTCGTAAACCCCGACAGACCACTTGAAGATAGAGAAGATATGGAATTTGATGACGAAGGAAACCTGATCGTTGTTGAAAAAATTGAAAGCAAAGTAGTTGAAGAAACTAAAGAAGAACTAACTGAAGAGTAAATTTAAAACTAAATAAGATAAAAGGCCCGCTTTGCAGCGGGCCTTTTATCATTTACGGGTGAAGGGATCGGCGGCATTACGCAGCTGATGCCTCCCGAGAAGAGAGTACAAATTCATAATCAAGATACTGAGCAACGTAATCTAATATACTGGTAGCTTGAGGTATAAGAGGGTTTGAAGTTTGACCCATTGGGTCAAAACGCATATTTCGAAATCTTTCCACTGCATCACTAAGAGGCAAACCATATTGGATAGCCAAAGAAAATGCTCGGCAGAATCCTTGAATGAGGCCTGAAAGAGTCGAACCTTCTTTACTCATTTTGATAAATATTTCACCAGGCATGCCGTTTTCAAAAAGGCCTATTGTCAAGTACCCTTCATGCCCATTTACAGCAAATTTATGTGTCACTGAGGAATGGGTTCGCGGAAGTGTCTTTCTTTGTTGAATGGTAGAACTCATACAAATTTATCGGCTGTCTACCGCAGGCAACTTGATTTAACCAATTCAGCATGCAGTTTATCGAGAGCACTTACCTTAAAACGAGAAGGATAACGATAATACATTGAAGTAAAACCTGCAGTTGATTGCGGACCAACAGAACGTAATGTTCCGCTTGATGATAGTTGAGCTGTTAGTAATGACTCATTCTTTGTTCTGATGACAACATCTGAATCATCAATTATCATAGAGTCAATGAGCAAACCAGAAGAAACAATCCTCAGCTCATGATATTTCACAAGTTTCTGTGTAGCAATTGGTAATGAACCATACCCAGTTTCTAAATCATGAACAATCTTACTTATTGAATCCATGGTTTCACTAGATGCCAATCTGCAATACATTGCTAATCGCCTAATCGGTGACGCCATATAAACAGAATGAATAGAACCGCTTTCTCCTAAATCAAGCATAACATCAACTTGGCCTATATTTTTTCCTTCACGTAAATGTGAAACTGCTTGGTCTAGAAGCTGGCAATACATTTCATACCCAACAGCTGCTATATGACCTGATTGCTCCGAACCAAGAAGGTTCCCCGCGCCTCGTATCTCTAAATCTCGCAGAGCAATTTGAAAACCTGCGCCAAGCATAGAGAATTGCTCAATTGCATGCAATCTCCTTAAAGCAGTCTCAGTTAAAAATCGTTGTCGAGGCAACAATAAAGTGCAGTATGCTCGATGTTTGTATCGTCCAACTCTACCTCTAAGTTGATGCAAGTCAGACAAACCAAATCTATCAGCATCATTTATAAACATTGTGTTTGCAGTTGGTATATCAATACCGGATTCAATAATTGTTGTCGAAACAAGTATATCAGCATCGCCTTGAACAAAACTTAGCATTACTTTTTCTAACTCTCGAGGAGGCATTTGACCATGACCCACGATTACTTTGGCTTCTGGAACCATGGTTCGAATGTCATTTGCGACTTCTTCAATATCGGAAACTCGATTATGAACATAGAACACTTGGCCTTCTCTTGCCAACTCTCTCTGAATACCTTGCTTGATAACTTGTTTGTCCCAGCTTTTAATTTCAGTAACAACGGCCCTTCGATCAACTGGAGCAGTTTCAAGAGAGCTAATATCTCTTATACCTAAAAGTGCCATATGCAATGTTCGAGGAATCGGCGTTGCAGTTAGTGTCAATACATCTGCCTCAGCTCTAAATGCTAATAATCGCTGCTTATGCTCAACTCCAAACCGCTGCTCTTCATCAATTATTACAAGACCTAGTCGACTGAAATGAACGTCTTTGCTGAGAATACGATGTGTCCCAATAAGTACATCCACGTCTCCACTCTCGACTCTCGATAAAATTTCTTTTTGTTCACTTGTACTGTGAAAGCGAGTCATAGATTCAACGACAAATGGGTAATCTGCTAAACGTTTTCGAATTGTTCGCTCATGTTGGACCGCCAAAACTGTTGTGGGAACAAGAATCACAACCTGCCTGCCCGATTCAGCTGCTTTGAATGCAGCTCGTATAGCTATTTCCGTTTTGCCAAATCCAACATCACCGCAAATCAGTCTATCCATTGGCCTTGGAGACTGCATGTCTTTTTTCATCGACGATATTGCATTCAGCTGATCCTCTGTTTCATCCCAAGGAAAACTTGCCTCAAACTCTTTCATCCATTCAGTATCTAGTGGAAATGCTATCCCAGGCGCTGTCTCCCTTACAGCTTGGACGCGAATCATTTCATGTGCCAATTCAACAACAGCACCTTTAGCCCTATCTTTTTGATTTGACCATTTCATTCCACCAAGTACTGATAATTCTGGTCGACCTTTAAAAGAACCAATATACCTCTGAACAAAATGTGCATGAGTCGCAGGAACATGCAACAGTTTGCTACTGGCGAATTCAAGCGTCATGAACTCCATATCGCCTTGGCCTTCGAGACGTTTCAACCCCAGATACTTTGAAATACCATGTTCTCTGTGAACGACGATGTCATCTAAATTAAAATGAGCCATTGCCTGACGCATTGTCTTCTTCTTTCGCACACCCCTTCGTAGTTCATAGCGATGAAAAATCTCATGAGAAGGAATAACTGCAGCATTATCACCAATTAAAAAACCGCGGTGTACAAATAGATTTTCAATGAAAAGATTATCTGCAAGTGCTAGTGGTTGCCCAACAGAAGCCAGCTCTTTCATACGAGAAACTTCACCAGTCGTTCTGCAAGTTAAAAAAATCGTACGTGTTTTAGAAAGAGCGACAAGTTCTTCAATTGCTTCAGAAACAATTGTTGAAAAACTAGACAGAGGCTGTATTGGCAATTTGACATCTACATTATTATCTGCAAGCCCTACACAAGCAATGAAAGAATCCTGTTTTCGTACCAGAGCCGCTTGCAAATCATCTATATGCTCAAGCATTGATGAATCAATCGCGCGGCTAAAGTAGCTTTTGGATTGTTGAGAAATTTCACCAAGATCTTCAAAAACAACGACCCATTCCCTTGGAAGATATTCAACGATGTTGGATTCACAATCAATATCGGTCGCTGAAACTAGGACTACCTCATCAAGAGAAAAATCTGAACCAAGGGATTCCGGATCAACTTCATTAATTGATTCCACTGTATTACCAAAGAAATCCAAACGAACGTATTCGCCTGCTGCTGAAGCAATATCCAGAATGCCACCACGTATTGCAAATTGCGCAGAATCATCGATTGTTTCTTTACGCTCGTACCCCGAATCGACAAGCCATTTCTGAAGTTCAACTAAAGAATAATCATCGCCAACACAAATACGATTGACAAATTTGTGAATATTTGCTTTAGCGGGCACTTTTTGCATAAGAGCAGGCACAGATGCAACAAGAATTTCAAAAGCACATTCAGTTTGCAATTCTTCCAGAATTGCATATCTTGCCGCGACAATATCCTTAGTAATTTCATTTTCTAGGGCTGGAAATAGAGCAGACGAAACACCTACACCACGTAACATTGCAACAATCTCATCTGCATCATCAAGATGTGCTGTAACTAAAAGCAACTTTCTTTTCATAGCAACTTGAGATGATGCAAGCGCAACAGCCGAGCCACTGCTAGGGCCAGCTGTGATATAGCCGTTTAAATCAAACAAATCTGAAACTTTACGTAAAGTATGGAGAAACTCGTCACTCATTCCAACAATACCCCTAGACTGAAATCTGCTCAAAGCTCTTCATTATTCGCGTCTTTGCGCTTTGGAAGTTCTAAATGTCCTAATGGCTTTTTTAATCTTTTATTCATACTGAACATGCGATTCATCACGGATCTTGGCTTACCATTGATAGATACGAAACCTGCTGTTGGAAGATCCATTTTTTTATAATCAAATAAGTCTGTCCATATCACTGAGTCAACAAATGGTTTACTCAATCCAATTGTAATCATGCGAGTAGCCCAAGATTCTTGCGAAATCTCTGTCCAGGGATTCTTCCACCAACCATTTCTTTCATTAATTACTTTAGCGGGTGCGCCCAGCGCAGATATAATGAGCGGGTAATCTACATGAAGAAATTCATCCAACTTTGCGCTCATTTGCATTAAATCTCTTGTTGAACGGCCCTGCGAACCGCCGACAAGCAACTGAACCCCAATAGCGTCTAATGGCACACCTTCTTGAGTAAGACGCGCAAGGAATACTTTTGCATTACTTGACTCTGGTGTACTGGCAACAAACTCAGAAAACGGCTCAGCAAGTTCTACCATAACTCTTGCATCTTTTCGCCCCTGCTTGACAAGTAAGCGAGCTGTACGAATGAGGTCGACCATATTGCCTAACGACATACGAACGTAACGATTTAAATTTATACCTGAAACAATATTCCAAAATGATATTGCAGCCCCATACCTCTGGACCACTTTTTCAATATAGTCATAGCATTTATCACGAAATTGAGCGTAATCATGTTCAAGCAACCGAACCCAGGGCGGGATACTGCTTTCTTTTGTGAAATCTAGAAGTGGGCCTGCAATAATATGTTTCTTATGATCCCTAGCCCACCTAACCCATCTGTCAAGAGATTCCCAATCGAACACCCCCTCTTCCTTTTCGATATCAGACCAACGAATTTGCAAAGTCACAATTTCAGAGTTGGAATGAATAATTTTGCGCAATGGCTCATCGAATCTACTTGGAGAGACGCTCACGCCAAGTGTCGATGATGATGCTGCTTTCGTGGCATATCTCCTATGCAAAAGAATTTGTGCATGAGCCATCGTCAATCGTTCAGATGCATCAATCGATAACTCTAGAGCTCGTCTAGCTAGCAATCCCTTTTCTTCTTCATTTGTACACACAAGCGATTTAGTGAAAATCAAACGTGATTCTTCCCACCTTTGAACAGCAGGGTTGTCATCAGAGAGATGGAATAAACTCCAGTTCTCACTTAAGTCAAGAAATGACTTAATTCGGTGCCGAGCAAGTTCTAATGAGAGCATGTACGGCTTTTCACGCTGTGTAAGTATTGAAGTTTGCAACATTAATCGACCAGATTTTCCTGCGTCGTACATTAAACAGAGCGCAAAATTTGAATGACCATCTGCTTGAGCTGTGATGATGCCATTCTCAATGCAAATACGCCCCTGAATCACTTGATTATCACGAGTCAAGAGATGGGCGTTCACGAGATCATTCGCGATTGGATTGGCTGAGCAAGTTGTAAAACTAATCATTTATCTACTCTGATATTGTAATTGCTTTATGCTTCTCGCGATGGTTGCTACAATTCCAAACATGAATACAAAAGAACACGCAGTTTATGAAACAAGTCTACCGTTTGAAGGCCGTCGACAAGGCAAGGTAAGAGATATATACCAAATTCCAGCCCACGATGGTGAATTAGGGAAAGTCCTTATTATTGCTAGTGACCGAATTAGCGCTTTTGATGTAGTCATGCCAACCCCCGTTACAGGTAAAGGCAGAGAACTCACCCGGATTAGTTGCAAATGGTTCGATTTCATTCGATCTCTAAATATTATCAAGGACCATCTTCTTTCAACCGTTCCAGAAGATGTGCCTAACCTAGACAAAACTCTATATAACCAGTGTGAAGGACGAATGATGCTCGGCCGTGCCTGCCAAGTCATTCCTATTGAATTTGTAGTACGAGGATATCTTGCAGGAAGCGGATGGAAGGAATACCAGCGCAATGGGACTGTCTGCGGAATCAAACTTCAAGAAGGATTGAAACTTAGCAGCAAACTCCCTGAACCCATCTTTACTCCTGCAACGAAGGCCGAAGAAGGTCATGATGAAAACATTGATTTTGATACGGCATGTACAATTGCGGGCCAAGACGTCATGGAACGCTTACGCAATGTTTCATTAGAAATCTATACAAAGGCGGCTGAATACGCGGCTGAACGAGGAATCATTCTAGCTGATACAAAATTTGAATTTGGATATGCCCTGGATACCAATGGCAATTCTACTGATGAAATTCTGCTTATCGATGAAGTACTGACTCCTGACAGCTCACGCTTCTGGCCAGCTGATGAGTATGAAGTTGGGCGAGAACAAGACAGCTTCGACAAGCAATATGTGCGTAATTGGCTTCAAGAGATTGTCAACAATGGAGAATGGGACAAAACTCCCCCAGGACCATCACTTCCTGAAGAAATTGTTGAAGGTACTGTCGCGAGATATAGAGAAGCTGCAAGTCGATTATTCTCTTAATTTTCAGCTGCTTGAACAGTGTTACGTAAAAGCATTGCAACTGTCATAGGTCCTACGCCACCAGGTACAGGAGAGATATGACCAGCAACAGATTTAACAGTCTCATAATCCACATCGCCAATAGTACGCATCTTCCCATCAGCACCTGCTACTCGATTAATGCCGACATCAACCACAATCGCACCCTCTTTCACCGACTCTGAAGAAATAAGTTTAGGAACACCTGCTGCAGAAATTAAAATATCAGCTGTTTTTGTAAGTTCAAATTGATTTTCTGTATATACATTCGTAGAAATTACAGTAGCTTCAGCTTGCATAAGCAAAACTGCGACTGGCTTACCAACAATAGTACTAGCTCCGACACACACAGCCCGGGCGCCCTTCAAATTAATTCCCGTCGATTCAATCATCTCCATCACTGCGAGTGCAGTACACGGAACAAGGCTTCTTCTACCAAATACGATGTTTCCGATATTGGCAGGGTTAACACCTTCAACGTCCTTTTCAACCGAGATTCTTGATTGAATTTCATGTTGATCGATGCTTTCTGGGAGTGGCATATGCACCATGATTGCCGTGACTACTGGATTTGCATTGAGCCCTTCAATAAGAGTGGCAACCTCTTCCTGAGAAGTCACCCCAGTCATATCATGCAAGACGTACTCAATACCGACATCTCCGCACGCTTTTGCTTGATTCCTAGCGTATAAATGGGCGCTCTGATTTCCACCGACAATCACTGCGTCAAGGCGCACTGCTTTTCCAAGTCCTTTTAAGGTTCGGATTCTTACAGCCAAGCCATCTTTAACATCTTTGGCGAGCGCTTTACCATCAATTACTATTGCATCACTCATGAAGTAGCAGGATACCAACGATACAATACAAGCATGAGCAATGAACACCCCTTCTTAGCAATTAGTATTGGAAATACATCCACCACCCTGGCAACTTTTATTGATGGCAGCATTTCTGACCAATCTGCCTTGCTCTCTTCGAATACAAGCGAAATAGTCGCACTTGCGCTTGATTGGTGGAAAAAACTGGATGGCGAGAACCCACAAATTGTCCTAGCTAGCTCAAATGAGGAATTCTCAAACACAATTTCCAAAATGCTTCAAGACCAGACTTCTCGCCAGATATGGCAAATAGGCAGCGATATTCCAGTCGCAATTGGACAGCATCTTGATCCAGAAACAATCACTGGAATTGACCGTTTACTGAATGCTGCCGCAGCTTGGGAATTGCTTAAAGAAGCATGCATCGTTATTGATGTCGGCACTTGCGTTACTGTAGACTTCGTTGACGGCGAAGGCACTTTTCATGGCGGCGGAATAGCGCCTGGCGCGCAAATGCAACTGGATGCTATGCATAGTGGAACATCTTCATTACCAGAAGTCATATTTGAACGACCATTACGTGAAGCATTCGGGAAAAATACTGCGCAGGCAATGCTTCAAGGTGTTTATAACGGCATCCAAGGAATGGTTCGTCAACTTTCAGAACAATACGCTTCCAGATACGGTGCTTATCCTAGAGTCATAGCAACAGGCGGTAATGCCGAAGTCCTGTTTAGCGAAGATGAGTTCATAGAACAAATTATTTCTGATCTACAGCTACAAGGCATCGCTATTTCAGTCAAACATGCAATGACAGCACAAGAGCATGATTCCTGATACTTGGTCCTGGTTAACACCAAATAGCATGGGTGCTATTGGATTGCTCCAAGTCACTGGAAAAGTAGACAACATCCTGCACTCACTCACGGGACGCTCCACATGGCAACAAAACAAACTTTATCTTGTCAAAATTGATGACATCGACGAAGCTGTTGCTGTTAAGACCTCTTCAACATGCGCTCACTTAATGCCTCATGGTGGAATACAAATCCGTAGAAAATTAGATCAAAAACTGATTGAAATTGGAGCGAGAAATAACTCGGAGGCACTATTTCCCGAAGCTAATTCTCCTCTGGAATCACAAGTCCTTAATGTTTTATCAAAAGCACAAAGCCCACTCGCCGCGCATCTACTTCTTCAACAACTTGAATTACTTCAGGGTGTAACGCCTACTGAGTATGATTTGAAACGAAGTGCATTACTTGACCATCTCATTCACCCACCAACAGTCGTGTTACTTGGAGCTCCTAACACAGGTAAAAGCACCTTAATGAACGCTTTGTCAAAGCAAAATACTTCTATTGTTCATGATCAAGCGGGGGCGACTCGAGACGCTGTAGGCGCTAGGATTGATTGTGCCGGCCTAATAATTAATCTCTATGATTTGCCTGGTTTTCGAGAAACTGAAGACCTGATAGAAAGAGATGCCATTAAGCTTGCGAGAAAATTAGCAGACAACGCGACGCTCACTCTGCTCATCAATGACCACGAACAAAATTGGCTGGAGTGCAAAACGGCACACCTGAAAGTCAGAAGTAAAAGCGAACTAGGTAAAAGAACCGATGCGGACGTCTGTGTTTCTGCTGAACAAACAACGGGTATTGAAAAACTATGCCTTGCAATACGAAATGCTATTGTCCCAGATACTCTGCTTGAAAGCCCAAGGCCCTGGTTTTTCAACGGCTATAGCCCAACAGAAGAATAACCACAATCAACATACAACACTTGACCAGTTACGCCAGAAGACATATCACTCAATAACCAAACAGCGGAGTTACCAACATCTTCACCCGTAACGTTTCTCTTCAAAGGGGCCTTTTCTTCAACCCAATCAAGGATTGTACTAAAGCCACCTACTGCCATAGAAGAAAGGGTTTTAAGCGGGCCACCGCTAATAGAGTTGACTCGAATATTTTTTTCCCCAAGTTCCATTGCAAGATATCTCGTTGCAGATTCGAGCGCACTTTTCGCAACACCCATGACGTTATATCCAGGTACTGCTTTGACTGCACCTAAATAACTCATCGAAATTATGGAACCACCCTCATTCATAAGAGGTATTGCCCGATTTGCCATTGCCATCAACGTGTAGGCACTTATATCGAGTGCTTGTGTGTAGACTTCCCGTGGTGTAGCTGCAAATTTCCCTTCTTTAAGCCAATCTTTATCTGCAAAAGCAATTGAGTGAACAAGGTAATCGATATTACCAATTTCATTAAAAACTCGATCGAGATCTTCATCACTACTAGCGTCCATCGAAATAAGCGTTGGGCTTTCTATTCCAATAGCCTCAATTGCTTTGCGAGCACGCCTCTCCATTTTTTCTCCTGGAAGATGAGTAAAGATGCACTCTGCTCCATTTTCAACAAGAGACTTTGCGATATACCAAGCGTAACTTCGTTCATTGGCAATGCCAACAACGAGACCTTTTTTTCCTTGCATTAGTGTCATGGCGAACATGATACCTCCCAATCAAGATGGGTGTTATAATCCACAATAATAACACTGCGCGTGTAGCTCAATTGGATAGAGCATCGGCCTTCGAAGCCGAGGGTTAGGGGTTCGAGTCCCTTCACGCGTGTTTCTAGTGGTTTAATCACGAGTAAATGCTTAGTTAAATGCATTGAAGTGCTGATAAAATCACTGGCATGACAACGAAGCTGTGAATGTAGTCCTAGACTAAAGGGTTTACTATATTAGATTAGTAACCTGAAATATCGTATACACGTAAATCTTTTATACCTGGTCGCCAATCTTCGATAAAGTCAATATGATTTTGATGTTCTACGTATTCTTTATATGATTCTAGAGAATCAAAGCCAAAATAAATACCCACATCGTAATCTTTCAACACACTATCTCGATTCGAGGGGACATGTGTGCCACAAAAATAATCTTCTACTACTGCAATAGTTGCAAGCCTCGTGTTACTGTCTTTTATAAATTCTTGAACTTGAGACGGATCATCTAACTCAACAAACACAACATGATTTACTGCGCTTTGCTTTGATGAACAAGCTGAAAAAACAAAGACTACAATTAGTCCAATTAAATATTTCATCATCTTATCCTAACTACTTTCGACAAAATATGTATCCAAACACAAATTGAAGAATTGGTATCCTGTACAAATGAATGAATTAAAAATTGCCATGATTAGCGAAGTGTTTCATAATAATAAAGCAAACGAAAGACTACACAGACGCCTAAAAGAAGCGAAAGATTCCGGAGCTCAGCTAGCAGTTTTACCAGAAATAGCATGCAACCCATGGTCTGCATCATCACAGTATCCAAGCGCAGATGACGCGGAAACCCTTGAAGGAAAGCGGTGTAATATGCAACGCCAATGCGCAAAAGATGTAGGCATAGCCCTTGTAGGTTCCGCAATACTCAACGATACGGGCACTCGATACAACACTTGCTTGTTCTGGGATCAGAACGGTGAACTCATAGGCACTTATCAAAAACACCACATTCCAGAAGAACCCGGTTTTTGGGAAACAAGCCACTACAAAGCAGGCGTCGAAGGGTTCCCTGTATACCCCTTTGAAGGTTTCAAGATAGGTATTCAAATATGTTCTGATATGAATCGGCCACAGGGCTCACACCTACTTTCGGCCATTGGAGCTGATATCATTGTTGGACCTAGGTCTACCGAGCTTGCGACATATGATAAATGGCGTCCTGTTTGGATAGCTAATGCGCTTACGACCGGATGCTACATATGCTCTGTAAACCGACCTTCTCCTGAAGCAGGTGTACTCATTGGGGGAAAGTCTATTGCAGTTGCTCCAAATGGAGAAGTAATTGCTGAATCTTCTGATGCAATAACTGTATTCACTATACGTAATAGTACGATAAAACAATCTAGAATCGATTATCCAGGATATCTGCCCTGCCGCAGTGATCTATACGCTAAATGCTGGCAAACAGTAAAGGAACAGCACGAATGAACCAAGAAAGAATCAACACAATTGAAAAAGAAATTACTGCAATACGCACTAGTATGAAACGGTGGCGATTTGCGACATTCGCACTCTTACTTGGGACTGGGATGCTCGCAGCAGATGCCATCGGACCAACAGTACTTGATCACCTTATAGTTAATCGAATCGATGTACTAGGTTCCAATGGCTCACCAGTAGTATCTATAGCACAGTCTAATGAAGGCGGTAAAGTTGACTTGTACAATCAAAAAGGAGTTAATTTACTTCGTTTTTCAAGTACATCCAGTGGCGGCGACGTTGCTGTATGGGACAACGCAGGGACAAATGTCGCTGGAATTTGGGCGACACAATCAGGAGGAACATTTTCATTGTGGAATGAAAAAGGCGAAGAACTTTCACAATTCGCCAGTGGTGCTCTAACACTCAGTGGCCCTGAGGCTTCTCTTCATATTGAAAATGAATTGGGCACTCCTGTAGCTGTAGTTGCGAGTGACCCAGAAGGTCACGGTCGGTTTCAGATCGCAGATAATGGTGGCACTGTAGTTTCAGAGATGATGATGATTAAAGGTTTTGGGGGCGGAGTAATGGTAAGTACTGCCGACAGTAAGCGCATGGGGCTTCTCGCGGCAACAAAAGAAGGGGGGAAACTCAATCTATTTAATTCTCGGAATGTGCCTGTAGTAGTCGCATCAACTACGCAAGATAATGGCGGAGGCGCAATGGTAATTTCGAATCAGCGTGGAATTCCAGTTGTACATCTAACCTCAGATGAGGACCATGATGGCCTAATTCAAATAACCGACGAAGATGGTAAAGGCATTAGAAAAATGCGCCCACTTAAAGGTTATTCGCCCTGAATTTCCTTTATTTCAATATGGCCTTTGTCATTTTCAATGGCGTATTCTAATTCTTTTAGTGCTTCTAATGCAGCTAGTTGTTCAGCTTGTTTTTTGGAACTTCCCCATTGAGACGCATGACGATTTCCATTCAATTCAACACAAATCTCAAAGCACTTAGCATGATCAGGGCCTTGCTCATCAAGCACAATGTATGAGGGAGCTGAACCTGCGATTTTTTGGCCTACCTGCTGTAATACTGATTTGTAATTATCTTGGTGAGTAGAACACGCTGCCTCCGCAATCCTGTCATTCAAAGTTCGAAGCACGAACTCTTGAGCTGATTGAAATCCGCCATCTAAATACAATGCGCCAATGATTGCTTCATACGCTGCACCAGAAACAGAACCAGGCAGTGAACTGCCAATCATTCCTTTGCCGACTCGCAGAACACGGTTCAAATCTAGCTCTTCAGCTACTTCTGCACATACTTTTCGACTTACAACCGCAGACTTCACCTTTGTCATATCACCCTCTTCAAAATCTGGGAAGCGCTGATATGTTTCATTGCAAACAATAAAACCCAGCACCGCATCTCCTAGAAATTCGAGGCGCTCATTGCTCTGATCTCTATTGTTAACCGCAGAGGAATGAGAAAGAGCCTGTTCAAGCAAGGCCTTCTTATTAAATGAATAACCAATAATTTGTTCTGTTAATTCTATCCATTCGTTTTCCATGGGTTACTTAGTGCCTTCCTAGCCCTGAATTGACTCTTATTGTACTCTCCTTGCAGTTTTTTGCTCGATAAGGTATAGTATTTGGCTCGGCTCAATTAGTCGATATAGGAGTTTTTAATGGCAGTTCATTACCCACGTCGAAATAGCAAGATTAAACGCGCTCGTTCCATAGGGTTTCGTGCTCGCATGAAAACTAAGAATGGCCGAAAAATTCTTTCGAGACAACGCCGCATTGGTCGAAAACTCGGTTAATTATAAATGTTAATCCACTAAAAAAGCCAGGCTTTACGCTTGGCTTTTTTTATTTTATTGCCTCGAAAAGCCGACTTTGAGCCTCTTTAAGTGAGCAGGAAGTATTTACTTCTTTAGTCGCTAAGGCTGTATATTTAGGCATTCGTTCAATTCGAATTTTCATATTATCATGCTTTAGCAAAGGCCGATCCTCCCCTTCATTGATCCTAGATATCATTGTTTCTTCATCTGTAAAAAGATGAATAACACAATCTAATTTTTGTATTTCTTGCGCAAGTTGAGAAATCATTGGAGAACCACCACCTAATGAAAGTACTCCTGCTCGATTAAATAGGCCTTGAATTACCTCTAATTCCGCATTCCGCCACCCCTCCTCCCCAAGTGCATGAAATGCATCCGTAACAGTTTTAAAGCCAAGATAGTGAAGAACTTCATCATCGGAATCAAAAAAAGGTACCTGCAGCTGTCCTGCAAGCCAGGCACCAAGAGTACTTTTTCCAGAACCTCTACAACCAATAAGAACGATTAACATGCTTCCATGGTAGACTCGCAATGCAATGTCTGACAACCCACTACCATTGTTAAAAGGAAAAGAAGTTTCAATAGAGGGCATTCTTGGCAAGAGCGTTTCCATTATTGGCTATGGAAACCAAGGCAAGGCCCATGCGTTAAATTTGCGAGATAGTGGTGTTTCTATTCGTATTGGTGCAAGAAATACAACCAATGCCAAGCTTGACGGCTTCGAAGCAGTTTCAATTGAAGAAGCAGCTACCTCGGAGCTTCTCATCATCGCGCTCCCAGATGAAGTTCAACCAGAAGTATACGAGGGCTCAATTGAACCGCATCTACAGCCTGGGGCAACACTAGGCTTTATCCACGGCTTTTCTGTACACTTCAACTACATAACACCTCCAAAAGACATTGGAGCTGTTCTGGTCGCACCAAAAGGTCCTGGCATTACTCTTAGAAATCGCTATCTTGCAAACACTGGCGTGCCTGCTCTTCTAGCCGTGCACACCGAAAATCAAACAAATACTGCTAGATCTATTGCTCTTGGCTGGGCTGCAGGAATTGGCTCTGGCAGAGTCGGGGTACTTGAATCATCTTTTGCACATGAAACAGAAACCGATTTGTTTGGCGAACAATCAATCATTGTTGGTGGCTTGCTTGCACTAATTCGCGCCTCATACGAAACATTAACAAATGCAGGATACCCACCAGAGCTCGCATACATCGAATGTTGTCATGAGGTGAAGCAAGTCGCAGACATTGTGCACGAAAAAGGTATTTCCAAAATGCTTGAATCCATTAGTAACACTGCAGAAATTGGCGCATATGAGGCCATAGATATTCTTGATGATACTAACTTGAGAAACCAACTTCAAAAAATACTCCGCCAAGTTCAAGATGGTTCATTTGCTAAGAGACTTGTGAATAAAGAAATATCAAGCAAAAAAGATGAATTTAGTGCTCACGAAATAAATCGAATTGGAGCTGAAATTAGAAGTCTTATGCTCCAAAATGACGATTAGTTTTTGATGGATACGATTCAAGCAATCATCTTAGGTATTGTTGAAGGGATTACCGAATACATCCCCGTTAGCTCAACTGGACATCTGATACTAGCAAAGTCCATGATGGGGCTAAAAGGTGATGCGATTGATCCTTACCTCATAGTTATTCAAGGCGGTGCAATACTAGCTGTCCTCGGCTTATATCGAAAACGCGTCAGAACAATGATTCAAGGTTTATTTGGCCAGAATGCTATCGGGCTTAAGCTTGCCATCAATATCACCATTGCCTTTATGCCTGCTGCAATCTTCGGATTCCTTTTCGATGATATGATTGAGTCAGCACTGTTCTCACCTGGACCAGTTGTGGGCGCCCTGTTCATTGGTGGCATTATCATGCTGTTTGCCTCAAAATGGCAACGCAAAGCATTTCAACAAAATGATGAAGTTAATCAGTTTATTGACATTGAACATCTAACCTGGAAGCGAGCGCTAATCATTGGACTATTACAATGCCTAGCTATGTGGCCAGGGACTTCTCGCTCCATGATGACAATCATTGGTTCAATGGCCGTAGGCATGAGACCAAAACACGCTGCTGAATTTAGCTTCTTACTAGGCCTACCTACTCTTGGCGGAGCTACTATTTTTAAGCTTGTCAAGGATAGTGAAGCGCTATCAACGCTTGCAGTGACGCCAATGCTGATTGGAATCTTAGTTGCATTTATTTCCGCAGCAATTGCAATTAAATGGCTTATTGCTTATCTTTCAAAACATGGTTTAGCTCTGTTTGGTTGGTATCGAATAGTGCTCGCATGCATAGTCGCAATTGGAATGCACCAAGGCTACTTCACATTCGAAGGGAATAACTCACTAAGAACCCATGAAGGTGGCGAGATATCCTCTGTTATCTCTGAGCCCTCTACTTTGGAAATTGTCCATTGGCTAGCATTGCCTGTTGCAATCCAAGAAACGCCATCAACAATCACAGGGCCAACCACTGATTGCCAGTGACCAATAGTCAACTCCTGACTTCCCTTCATAAGGGACCACTGCAATCCATGAATCTCACCACCAGAAGATACTTTCCAGTGAATCTGTCCGGCACCAGGCAAATTGACCACTGTTGGTTTTGGAAAAAGTGTTCCACCAAGTGCCCATGCAAGTAAACCAGCCATCACAAAGAAGATTGCGAATCGAATGATGAGAGATCGAAAACCAAGTACAAGTTGACCCATAAGAAAGTTATTTTACAATGAAAGCCTGTCCGCGAGTTTTTCATCATCCCAGACTTCAATTTCAAGATTAAATGCTTTTTGAAGCTTTGAACCTGCTTTTTCACCTGCGATGAGTACACTAGTGTTCTTTGAAATAGAGCTAGACACTTTGCCACCTCGATTTTCCAACTCTTCTGCCAATGCTTTTCGATCCCAAAGTTCTAATGATCCAGTAATAACAAATGTCATGCCACTAAATTCTTGCGATACGCCAGACGGCGTTTTGGATTGAAGATTGACGCCAGCATCACTTAATCGGTTAAACAAGTTTACTCCCTGCGGCGAATGAATGGCTTTATACAGGGTCTCTGCAGTAATACGACCAAAGTCAGGCAATGCAATAAAATCTTCTAAAGAAGCATGTTGCAATTTTTCTAGTGATGAAAACTTACGCACGATTGTTTTAGCTGTAGCCCTTCCAACAAGCCGAATTCCTACAGAAGAAAGTACTCGGGATAACCCACGGTTCTTACTCGCATTTATTGCCTCGACAAGAGCATCAGCTGACTTTTTCGCAAAACCATCAAGTGAAAACAAGTCCTTTGACTTCAAATGATATAAATCTGCAAAGTGCTTTACAAGCCCAGCATCAATAAGTTGATCGACTACTTTATCCCCTAAGCCCTCAATATCCATCTGATCACGACCAGCAAACCATTTCACCTTCTCACGAAATTGAGCGGGGCACTCTGGATTAACACAATAGAGTTTCGGCCCCTCCTGCTCTACTGGACTCGCACAATTTGGACAAGATTCAGGAGGCTCAATTTGTTTTTGTGTACCATCTCTCGATTCTAAAACAAAGCCAATAACTTGCGGAATAATCTCACCAGCCTTCTCAATCACCACATCATCACCAACACGAATATCTTTTCGATGAATTTCTACTATATTGTGAAGTGTTGCATGACTCACAGTCGTACCAGCCAATAAAATCGGCTTCATAGTTGCGCGTGGAGTTAGTGTTCCATTCTTACCTACTTGCCAATCCACTGCAAGAAGTTTTGTTCTACCTTGTTCGGCAGGATACTTAAAAGCAATGCACCATCTGGGCGATTTGCTCGTTGCACCAAGTTCTTCCTGCTTTACAAATGAGTTGACTCGGACAACCATGCCATCAACACCAAATCCGAGTTTTTTTCTATCTATCTCAAATGCTTCGACTGCCTTTTGTATCTGCATTGCAGAATTGCAGCTGATTATTTTATCTGATACTGGTATGCCGAATGTTTTAACAATTTCTACAAAATTAATCCATGTATCTGGCTGTTTATCCCAGTCCAGCTCACCTTTACCATGCATTAAAAATGACAAATTTCTCTCTGCGACAACTTTAGGGTTCAAACTTTTCAATGTCCCCGCAGTAGCATTTCTAGCGTTTGCAAAAAGTTGTTCGCCATTCAACTCTCTTTTTTCATTGATCCGTTTAAAACTGGAATTAGACATGAATATCTCGCCACGAATTTCAATTAATGAAGGAAAGTCTCCTAAAAGTTTAAGCGGAATTGAACGTATTGTTTTAACTTGTGCTGTCACATCATCGCCACGCTCACCATCCCCTCTTGTTACTGCTTGAACTAATTCTCCCTCCTCATATCTAATTGAAATTGCGACCCCATCAATCTTGGGGTCACAGACGCATTGGACCTGCTTACCAAGCTTTGAATACCAGTGAACAAGCTCATCGATTGTGTATGTATTATCAATCGATTGCATCGGATGCGCATGCCGCACAGATGAAAAGGAGTCTAGAGGCTCGCCCCCAACTCGCTGAGTAGGGCTGTTAGGGTCGAAACTGGATGGATTCGCCAATTCCAATGAAAGAAGCTCATTAAGTAAGCAATCATATTCACCATCAGAAATTGTTGGTGAAGCATGCACATAGTAATCAATGTTTGCTTGATTTAATCGAGATCGCAATTCTAAAATTCGAACATCAGATTTCATTGTTGTAGAGGATAATGTCCTTCTCCACTCTATGCCGATAATTTACAAGTGTTTCTGAAACGTATTGTATTCTTTTCTCTCTTATTCATCACCCATTTGACCTGGGGTGATTTAGAGCAAGAAGTTCAGAAAATCGTCAATTCTGCCTCGCTGAACAAAGGCACTGCTGGAGTCTGCATTATTGATACTGCAACTAACCAGCCAATCATTAATATCAATTCTTCAAAAAGTATGATTCCAGCTAGCAATCAAAAGCTCCTTACGACAGGCGCTGCACTTCATGTTCTTGGACCAGAATTTAGCTATGAAACAAAATTATACAAAGAAGGAAAAAATCTTATCATTGTAGGTGATGGCGATCCGACCCTAGGAGATACCGAACTTAACGGTACACCTAAATGGTCAAAAGAAAGGTTGCTACTGGAGCAAGAACTCGAGCCCTGGATTCAAGCAGTTCTCGATTCAGGAATGACTGAAGTAGATACTCTTGTAGTAGATGATAGAATTTTCGATCGAAATTTCATACATCCAACTTGGCCTTCAGATCAAATCAATAATTGGTATTGCGCGCAGGTTTCCGGAATTAACTATCACCTGAATGTATTTCACTTTTTCCCTTCGCCTAATAAAGGCGGAAGAGCGAATCTGAGCAACTACACCCCATCAATGCCTTGGCTTTCTATTTCGAACAAGACATCTTCAAACACAAGCGCCAATGACAAATCTTCATTCTGGGTTGCGCGTTCGCCTAATAGCAACACTATCACTGCGCGAGGAAATGTTAAAGCCACTCACACTGAGCCAGTAAAAGTTGCATTCCATGATGGCGCCATAGTATTTGGAAATACACTTGCAACAGAACTTCGAAAAAAAAATATAACCGTAAACCGTATTGTTCGAATAGATGAATCACATAGCAAGCAAACAGGCTATCCAATCTATACTCGTACTACACCAATTCAACATGCGCTAATTCGAAGCAATCGTGATAGCCACAACCTATATGCAGAATCTATTTTGAAACGAATTTCTGCTTCTGTTACAGGCCGCCCAGGCACATTTGATGAAGGTAGCCAAGTTGTAGAAACATCTATTCGTCAACGGCTTGGAAAAATAGAAGGCAATCTAAGTGTTACTGACGGATCAGGCATGAGTCGAGACAACGCACTTAGTCCAACTTTAATCGCACGATGGCTAGCATCATTTGATATCGATGAACCAGCTGGTGAAGCACTCATTAATTCACTTGCTACTCCTGGACAAGGCACACTTCGAAAACGTTTTTTGGGGCACACCTTTACAAGCGGAAGTGTTCATGCAAAGAGCGGGTATCTGCGCGGAGTAAGTTCACTCAGCGGCTATATATTATTTAATAGCGGCCGGGCTCCACTTGTTTTCAGCATAATTGTGAACAATATAAATGGAACAGTAAAAGGGGCGAAGAAAATGCAAGAAAGCATCGTCTTCGCCGCCTTTAATGAATTTAACAACTAACGTTTATTTAGAAGCGAGAGCTGCTGCCACGTCCTTTTTAAGAACATCTACCATATCTGCTGAGAAACCTACATGAGTTGTAGAAACACGCCCATCAAGACCAATTATCACTGTTGTGGGAATGCCTGAAACACCGTAATTATCTGTCAGCTTATCATCACTGCTACCCATAAGAACTGGCGCACTGTATTTATTGTCAATCCAGAATTTTGACACTTTTTCTTTGACGGCCGCAGCATCGCCACGCTCCCAAACATTTACAGCATAAACTTTAACATTAAGACCTTCCTCTTTTGCCCAAGTATCGAATTCATTAAGCATTGGCAAACCGCGCTTACATGGTCCGCACCAAGTTGCCCAAAAATCAAGAACTACTACTGTGCCTTTTAATTTTGATAACGTTACCTCGCTGGTACCGTCCAGTGAAGCTAGTGTGAAGTCAGGAGCAGTTTCACCAGAAAGCTCTGCCTCTTCTTCACCAGGTGCACCAACGGATGGTGTATTTGATTCAGCAATAATTGCTTCAATGGAGTCATATTTTTTGCGATCGCCTGAATCAAACATAACTGCAGGTATTTCTTTGACGATTTCAGTTACTGCTTCTGCCTTCAACTCCATCTCAGGCATACCTGGCTGAATTATTGTCAATACAACGTTTGATACTGTAAGTTCAGGAGTTACAGTAATCGCAACTGAACCCATCATTGTATTCATTAAAATAACATTACCATTTGATGATTCTTCCACACCAGTCAAGGCCGCTCCTGGCATACCAAGAGCAAAAGAAGAAACCCATTCATTCAAATCATCACTTTCGCGAAGTGCAACTGTCCAGAGACCAGGAAGACCCTGGCCACCAGTTGCCTTTGAAAGACCAGCGCTCATTGTGCCGGCTTTCTGCTCAATATATGATTCATCCATACCCTCAAGTGTGATGTAAATATTTCCATCAGTCCAAATTGCGGTCATTTGATCTTCTGCATAAACTTTCCCACTACTTGAATCTATTGCCGTCTTGATTTCCATCGTATCTGCTTCTTCGCCAGGCATCATTGCAGGCATAGTCAACTTAAGAGTCTCAATAATTGCATCTGCATTTTTATAATTCTCATGGACTTTCTTTAAAAGTGTGGCTGCTTCTTCAGCAGAACTCATCTGCCCTGAATCTAGGTTATCGTGGTCATGATCATGGCCAGGATGAGATACCATCATGGCAGCTGAACTATAGCTAGCCAACGTGAGTGTAGAAAGTAGTAATGTAAGTATTCGATTCTTCATTGGATCTCCAAAATTGTAAAAAGTGTGACTTGTCAGGATATCAGAGAAAGCTGAAGTTCATGCAAGATTACTCGTATTGGTTGCAATAATTCTGGATGAATGTACTCAGGAGCTATTTCAGCCATTGGTTCAAGTACAAAAAGACGTCTTGCTGCTTCTGGATGAGGAATGCATAAACCGTCAATATGTTTAATCTGAGAGCCAAAAAACAAGATGTCAATGTCTATTATCCTTGGACCCCACTTCTGAATCCGAACTCTCCCAAGCTGTTGTTCGATTTGTAAACATGTTTGCAACAATTGCTCTGGAGGCTCATCAGTTACAATTTCAATTACTTGGTTTAAAAAAGATCCCTGTTTTATCCCACCCACAGGATCTGTTTCAATCACTGTGCTCTGGTGTATGATTTTGATGGTTTGAGTTTCCTCAAGTAGCCGCAGTGATTCTTGAATATTAAAGCTTCTATCGCCAATATTACTGCCAAGTCCTAAAAATACACTTTGAAAATTCATCTAAAAACTGAACCATGTTGCCAGCACATTTGATTTTCGACTAAACCTAGACATTTTAATCGTGCCATTTGTATTGCACTACTTGCTGCTCGAATTCTTATCTCATCTCTTGTTCCAGTAAATCGAAACTCACGCACCTCGGTACTGCCATTTTTAGTACAACCAATAAAGACTGTCCCCACTGGTTTCTTATGTGTTCCACCAGTTGGACCAGCGATTCCAGTAGTGCTTAGGCCGACTGAAGAACCACTCTTAACACAAGCGCATTCCGCCATCATTTTGGCAACTTGCCATGAGACAGCGCCGTACTGTTCTAGTAAATTGGGCTCGATACCAAGTTGAGTTTGCTTTAATTCATTACTGTAAGTTATCCAGCCACCCAGAAACCAATCACTTGCTCCTGGAACTTGGCCTATAAGATCACCTATAAGACCCGCCGTACAAGACTCTGCTGTTGCCAGGGAACCATTTAAGATGTCCCCTAATGAAGAAGCTAGTGTTTCTTCATTACTTCCATAAATCCAAGGATTCCATCTTTTTTTGATTTCAACAATTACTTCTTCAGAAGTTTCATTAAGAGATGATATTACTCGTGCAGTAATGCCGCTACGACCTATTAAAATTGAAACAGAAGGATCTTTTTCATCCATTAAATCCTTAATCTTTTCGCCCGCGATTGATTCAGGCAATCCCCAAGCATGAAGCTCCATAATACGCCTTGGAGAATTGCATTTAAGTGCAAGATCCATGTTTTCAACAATCCTGCCAAACATAGGCTGTAACTCAGATGGCGGACCTGGAAAACAATACACGTCACAGCCATTAAGAGTTGCATTCAATCCTGGAGCAGTGCCATGTATATTTGGAATCCACGTAGCTGTGTATGGCCGAAACGCCTGCACTTCATTTACCTTAGGCATCACTGCCTCTCGTTTCTGAAAATAGGTCAACATTGACTGATGCGCATCTTGATCAAAAATTAGTTCATCACCTAAAGCTGCCGCGAATGCTTTTCTTGTTCTATCGTCTTTAGTTGGCCCAAGACCACCAGTAACAAGCAAGATCTGACTTGCATTTGCAAGTCGATTAATTGCAGAGGCAATTAAATCAATGTTATCTGGAACAGAACAATGCTCCAAAGTATTAATACCAAGTGCTGAGAGTTGTGAAGATAGCCAAGGACCATTTGTATCTACTCTATCTCCAAATAGCAACTCATCACCAATTGTCAAGATAGATGCAGCCTCAGACATTATTCTTTCGTGTAAAGTACGGTCTGGTATTGATTTTGGAAAAATCTCGCCGCAACCCTACGAAATTCCTGAATTCCATGATCTTCAGGACTCCATAGCCCCTCATCTTTCCAGCCATCACGAAGCCAACCATATTTCAATACCTTCCTATTTTCTGCAGTATTCATTGATATTTCATTATGCAAATCTGTTTCAAATTTTGGCATCTTATCGAACTCGAGCAACATTTCTTTTAGGACGGGGTCACTCACATCTGTAGACGTTATTAATGATATAGTTTTTGGATAAGAAGGATGACGAATGATAGCACCCCAAGCCTCTACTAGTTCGTGATGGTAATCCATTGCCATTGCGGAAAAGAGTGGTGCAATAAAAGTCCTCATATTACGATCTGGATAAGGAGCGGGTTTGGCTGTTTCGTATGGATTCACTTTATCAACCATTCGATCCATATACTTCGAATACATTTCTCTGCGCACAGGCATTCTTCGCAAATCAAATGTATCAGGACCAAGGCCGTCCTGATGTTCTTCTTCTGCTGAGAATTGCCATAATGCTTGTGCTTCTGGTGTCATGCAGTATCTGATAAACCGTAAAGCAATCGCCTTATTAGGCGCACCACGAAGCAAAGAGATTGGGTCAGGATCAATCATTGTTGCGCTTGGCGGATCAATATAACCCACACGTTCGCCACCACCGCTGCTTTTTACTGCCTGAGATTGGTACCGTCCATAGAAATCAATACAAATTCCCATCGCAGCATCGCCCTGGCTCACATCTGCAGGAGGCTTCAAACTACTCGCAGAAAAATATCTTGCATTAGCCGCCGCTCGCCGAAGTACCTGCCAACCCTTTTTCCAGCCTAAATTCTTAAGAATAGCTTCAAACGCAGTTGTAACAGATCCTGACTGTGCAGGATTTACAAGAGCAAGCTTTCCAAACATCTGCGGATTACATAGTGCCTCCCAGCCTTGAGGTGATTCAACGCCCAGCTCAGCAAGTACCTCATTGTTGTACACAATCCCAAAACCAGACAGTGCTAAGCCATGCCAATAGCCATCTGGATCATAGAGAGTAATATCACCAATGACATTTTCACCATATACTTGCTGAAGCAATTGAGGTTCAATGGGCGCTGGAATAGTAATTGTCGTACTGACCTCTTCTCCATCAAAATTTTTTATTATTTTTTTCTTTAGTACACCATGCTCATAAGAACCCCCGCCAAACACTAAGTCTGCTTCACCACCTGGTTCTTCCCCAGACTCAATTGCATGGGCATATTGCGACTGAAGCATTCGACGAATTTCGCTTGTTCCGCCAGGTACAGACCAAACTACTTTGACCTCTTCATTGAATTTATTTTTATGCCAAACAGAAAAACCATGCCCAAATTCATGCCTGATTTGCTCATTATGAGGCGAAATAATAATCACTTTCTTCGCATCAAATCCAGGCTCAACCATATCCACTTGGAAGAAAAGTGGAACTCCAAACAGAATGGTTAAACAAATGCTAATAATGATGACCGCTGTTTTATTCATTTTAATTGATTCATTTTGAGATCTTCTTGCAAATTCTTGCATGCGTTAGCTATATCCGTTTGCCAATCTTGATTAGCTCGAGGATAAATCACGCTTCTACTTGCAGTAGCAAGTGCACCGTAACCATTGCCAAAACACGATGCGACATCATTCACTGTCGCGCCCTGAGCACCAATACCTGGCATTAGAAATATTTGACTTGGCATTCTCTCTCGAAGCTCATGCGCTTCGATTGGCTTGGTCGCACCAACAACAGCACCAAGATTGCTCCAACCATTGCTTCCAAGGTAATTGGAACCTAATTCTGTGAGCAGATCTGCAACTGAATCTGCAACGCTTCGACCATCTTCAAGGCACTGTTTTTGAATTGCGTCACCACCAAGATTGGAAGTCCGAACAAGGCAAAAAACACCAAGCCCAGCCTCAAGAAATGGCTCTATACCATCAACGCCTAAATAAGGATTTACTGTAATCCAATCACAAGGACCATCTGCTGTTGCTGCCTGAGCATAATGTTCCGCACTTATTCCGATATCGCCTCTCTTTGCATCCAAAATTACCTGAAGACCTTTTAAGTGCGCATGCTGCCTCAATTCACCTAACAATTGGACTCCCTGTGAACCAATTCGTTCAAAACAAGCTGATTGAAATTTAACTGCCGCAGCAATACCCTCAATTGCATCCAGAACTCCTAAACAAAAGGCACCGAATGCTTCTTTTTCTGGAAGAACCTGCAACTCTTCTGGCAATTTTTCAATTACAGGGTCAAGCCCCACGCAAAGAGGTGTACAGACTGAATCGATTGCTTTACACAAACGATCTGATGGAGCAGTGCATGTCATATGGTGCATCATAGTAGAATCCTAGACATGGCTCTTGCTCCAAACACAATTGATATTAAGAAGAATGATGGACTCAGTATTATTTGGAGCGATGGAACCTCTTCATTCCTCTCTTGCGCCCTTCTTCGAAAGATGTCACCATCTGCAGATGCTAAACAAACCCGTGAGGAATTGACATCAAACCCACTAGCCATATTACCCAACTCGCCATCTGGACCAATCTCAATTCAAGATGCAAAACTTGTTGGAAATTATGCGATTCAATTCACTTTTTCTGATGGCCATACTGCAGGTATTTATACTTGGGAATATCTTCGGAATTTAAAAGCATGAATAATCTTATCATCTACCCAACTACAAAGATTGATTACATTTCATTTGCTGAGGCAACACACCCATCTCCATTTCAATGCAACATAGAAATTAATAAGGAACAATCAAGCAATGAAGTTAATCATATAAATAATATCGAATACTTAAGATGGATTGACAAAGCATCTCAATTACATTGTGATGCATGCAATATGGAACGCAAAAAGCTTATTAGCCAAGATATCATGTGGTTCGTCGCTCGACACGAAATTGATTACTGTAGTGAAGCGACAGCATCAGACAGTTTACGACTAACAACTTGGGTCGAAGATGTTCGTCGCGTTAAATCATGGAGAACTACTTACATTCATGCTATTGATGAACCTTGTAGGGTTGTATGCATATGCAAAACATTGTGGGTACTTGTTGATTTAATTACTAGAAAACCAACTTCAATTACACAGCAAATGGCTTCTTCACTTCAGCCCTTACAAGAATCACGAGTAATCTAATCATGAATATTGCGATGATTATGTCTCAAAACAGAATAGATCAAGAGCACGCAATGCTAAATCGTTTTATTGTTGGGCTTTTAAATGATGGGAATCATATTGTTAGAATTGTCCCACAAACTATCGACAATATAATTCCTGAACATGAACAACCTGTATCTTTAACGCATCGAATTCCAACCATCATGCCTGTACCCTTTCTTCTACGTGGAGCACGAAGAGACAAGATTGTCAACCAACTTAAAAAACTAGACATTGAAGTCATAGTAGCCTTTGGAAATGATGCCCTACAAATTGCACTTGATATACACAAGGAAGTTAATGCGCCGATATTGAGTGAAATTGTCTCAATGCGAGAAGCGAAGAGACTTAAAAGAAATTCACCTATTTGGAGATGGTTTGCACCAACCCCAACAATTGAGCGAACTATTGCTCATAGAGTTGGCGAAGAAAGAGTCGCGCTTGTACCAATTGGCGCAGCAACATCTAATGGACATATAACTGCAACAGCAAAACCAAAACGTTGCATTTCAATATTAAATGGTGGAGACAACGTAAAAACTACAAAAATTATCCTTGAATCTCTCCGACAGTTTCCAAATATACATATCTTTATTGAACATACCGGTAAACAACGACACAAAGTCTGGAAAATGATTGAACAAGTAGAGATGCTCGACAGAGTTACTTGCTTGCGCGGAATGGACGAGCTTCGAGCCCTCATTACCGATTCTGATTTAGTCCTTCTTCCTTCAAGTACAATGCCACTAAGAACAATAGTCCTTGAAGTAATGCTTGCCTGTATTCCAATTGTCACCACAGAGATTCCCGGATATGACATGCTCATTGATGAAGAAACAGCTCTTATCGTTGAACACAATTGGGATTACTCTATATCACGGTTACTGGAAGATCCTGTTTTAGCGAAGCAACTGGGCCGAGCAAGCAAAAATATAATTGACAAAATGTACTCCTCATCAGCTCAAATCGCAGCTTTTGAAGCTTCATTTACCCTAATTTAACTTTCACTCATGCTAACTTGGCCATTCTGTCGACTTAGGAGAAATCTTTCTCCCCTCCGCCTCGTCGGCGTTGCTTTGCCTCGCCGACGGGGCCTTTTTAAATTATTGGAGCAGCGAACGCAGTGTACGCAGACCAGATTCAAGCTTATTTTCTGGCACTGCATAACTAATCCTAAAATGAGTGTCAAAATTTGAAAACACGCCACCTTGAATAACAAGAACATCATGCTCAACTGCTTTTGAAATAAATTCCATGCCACACATATTATGCCGTTCTGGAATTTTTGGGAAAGCATAAAACGCACCATCTGGGACAATCACCTCAGTAATATCTCCTAACAAATCAACAACCATATCTCTACGATTTGCAAAACGGGTAATCAATGGAGATAAATCGATATCGTATGCACCAAGGAGCGCATGCTGCATAACCGATGGAGCACAAACAAAAGTTTGTTGTTGTAATTTCAACATACTATCGATAAGGACTCTTGGTCCAGCCGCATAACCCATACGCCACCCCGTACATCCGTAGGTCTTTCCATAACCTCGAATAATGAGTACATCTTCGCTTGTTTCTGCCGGACTTGAATGCACTACAGGGGGAAATACGAATTCATCATAAATCTCATCAGTTATAAGAAGAATTCCTTTATCTCGACAAAGTATTGCGATATTTTCAACTTCTTTTGCATTCAAAACTACCCCTGTTGGATTGGCTGGTGAATTTATCAGTACTGCTTTCGTTTTAGCGGTGATACATTTTTCAATTCGTTCTGCAGTCATTCTAAAGTCGGGATATGTATCACAAAGAACTGCTTTTGCTTCAGCGATACGTGCTAAAGTTGGATAAATCACAAAATAAGGATCAGGGACTATTATCTCATCACCAGGGCCTAGTACTGCCAAGCAAGCAAGGGTCAATGCACCGGCTGTACCAGAAGTAACCATTGCAGAGAGATTTGACTGTTCACCAAACTCCCAACCATATTGGCCATTTAATCGTTGATGAACAGTATCGAGAAGTGGATTAATACCAGCTGTCTGTGTATATCCATTAAGGTCATTTTGAATAGCTTTAATTGCAGCTTCCTTAATTGAAGCCGCTACATCAAAATCAGGTTGCCCAATTGACAAATTGATAGGATCTTTGCATGCCTGAGCAAGAGCCCACGCACGACGAATACCCGAAGTTTCAATATCTTTTACGCGTGCTGAAAGAAGACGCTCAATGTCGAGCGACGAAGACAATGCTATTCGTCACCTGACTCTTCAGCACCCTCATCATCAGTCTTCTTCTTCTTGCCTGCAACTTTCATTTTGCGGCTACCGACTTTTGGAAGACCAATGGGCGAGCTTTCTTCTGTGTACTTATCATCATTTGAAAGCATCTCAATACGTTCAGCACGAGTAAGAACGTTCCGGTGTTGGTTTAGTCCAGCAGGTTTTGTTTTCAAACTTCGATGAAGACTCATAATTTAATTCCTAACAGTTTTATTTCTTAATGCTTAAATACGCATCTTTTAAATCACTACCCTTTGTATTCGCCCATTCTTGCCCGATTGCAAGAATCGTGGAACGAACACCCATCAACGCAGAAGATTGCCTATCTACCGAACCAGGCAATGCAATAACTTTGTGAAGTCGCGTATTGTTGCCTGAAACGACATAAGTTTCAAGTCCTTTTTGCCTACAGAAAGTGGCAAATTGCACTGCGGCAGGCTTTGCGACCTCCATAAGCACATAATAATAAGCTCCTGTCTGACGCGGATCGCTCAAAATAGTGCCTGGGCCACTTGAGGCGCCTGCTGCCGTCTGGAGGACTGCTTCTGACGGGTTAATTTGCTCAGTAATCACTGGAGAAGGAATCTCTTCAAAAAGGCGACTTGCGTAGTCTTCTCTAGAAATTGCTGAACCCTTCCGAAAGCCCATTGTGTATGAAATAACTATTATTGCTATACCAACTGCGACAATAACTCCAAACGTACCAATTGAAATACGAATAGATCTACCAGGCGTTAGAACATTTCTTTCTAAGTCTACATCATCCATATGCCCTTGACCTAAGGATGCATCTACTTCATTTGGATTTCTTTTAGATGAAATAAGCTCGTATAGTGCAGGGCCTTTTTTCTTACTCATGCAATCCTCCTATTCCTATCACGCTTGCAATCGCTATTCCGCCTGAATGTGACAGGCTTAATTTCCATTCTGTTATGCCAAGTTGCTCAGCTAATTCTGCCGCCTTTCCTGATAACTCTACCATAGGTGGACCATCTTCCCGAATGATACAAATATCAATCCACTGAATCCCACCAGCAAGCCCCGTTCCTAGAGCTTTAAGAACCGCTTCCTTTGCCGCGTATCGAGCTGCATACCGTTGCACTTTCATTTCCTCAGAGTTAACTTCAGATATTTTTTGTTCTGCAAGCGTAAAGCAACGATCGACAAACAACTGTCCATGATTCTGTAACATCGACGCAACACGTGCTACATCTACAATATCAACACCATGCACAATTTTCATGGTTTTTGCTCTTGACTACAAATTTGCATTAAGTGATTTAATTGAGGCTCAATTAATGCTGTAATAGCTAAGCGAACTGCATGCGGAGAACCGGGTAATAAAAAAACTGGAATCCTAATTAGCCCCTGATCTATCCAACCTGCATCTGCCCGGCTGAGCATTGCCGCGGAACCTATCTCATCATAACTTAATTGCCTAAATAACTCCCCAAATCCAGGCATCCTAGATGTAAACATAGGAACGATTGCATTTGGAGTAACGTCTCTAATTGAAGGCCCTGTGCCACCTGTTACAACAATAACATCGACAAAACCTTCTTTCAACCATTTACCAATAACGTATTGTATATCCGACTCTTCATCCTTAACAATCGCTTTAGTATTCACGATATGACCCGCCGCTGTAAGAATTTCTGTAATGCACTTTCCACTAAAGTCTGAATCAGAGCTTCGCGTGTCACTTACCGTAAGAACTGCAATCGATACACTCATTTTTTTTCTCCGCGTGACATTTAAGCAGTTTACAGTACTACTCATATAGTAAGATAATTATCTAATGACTGATGATCAAATATCTATCCAATTAATTCAAGGCCCAATAGATGTCCCATCTGCTAGTATTTTACCTTTGATAGGATGCGGCGGCGAGTGCGTATTTATTGGTAGGACAAGACCTGAAGAACATAATGACCAAGGCTCTTTGATTGCCCTCGAATATGAGTGCTATGAAGAAATGGCTAAAAAAACACTTATTGAACTTGCGACTGAATCGATACACAGGTTCTCTATAGGCTATATACGATTAACGCATAGTATTGGTCGCGTAGAAATAAACAACGCCAGTATAGTTATTGCAGCAAGCAGCATGCACAGGGCGGACGCATTCAGATCTTGCCGATTCATGATAGATTTACTTAAACAAAGAGCCCCTATCTGGAAACAAGAAATATGGTCTCATGGCACAACCTGGTCCAAAGGAGTTCCTCTTAAACCATGACCAAAAACAAAGCGACGAAGATATATGCAGCCTTACATAAACGCTATCCAGATGCACACTGTGCACTTAATTACAATACACCACTGGAGCTACTTTTCGCAACAATACTTTCGGCGCAGGCAACAGATGCTGGAGTTAACAAGGCTACACCCGCGCTCTTCAAAACATTTCAAAATGTTGAAGATTATGCAAATGCAACAACCAATGAAATTGAACCATT
>Ga0163179_10000293_pt1 | contig 35026 bp, 35 predicted proteins | sample AtlANTMetagenome_FD_109643 | JGI IMG/M metagenome (GOLD analysis project Ga0163179, IMG submission 109643) | Marine eukaryotic phytoplankton communities from the Atlantic Ocean - Atlantic ANT 2 Metagenome | ecosystem: Environmental > Aquatic > Marine > Oceanic | place: North Atlantic Ocean... | reverse complement strand
CTCCAACTGCTCCCATAATAATCTGTCCTTCGATTCCTATATTCCACATACCAGCAGAAAAGGTATAAATAAGAGCTAAAGAAGCTAATGATATTGGAGTCCAAACTATTATAGTTCTTATAAATTTAGAGTAACTACCTAATGAACCATAAATAATTGATTCAAAAACTTCAAATGGTGATATACCAAAAAGTATTAAGGTGAAAAATATAATAATAAGTGTTAGAAAAAGTCTTATTAAGTTTATTTTAAGATTTTCGATATCAAACATATTAAATTATTCCTGAGATATATTTTGCTATAAAGTCTTTTTCTAAATTCTCTTTATATTCAATATTCATTATTTCATCTCCAGATACAGAAATTATCACATCTGAATATTCCCATATTTCATCAATATCAGTGGAAGAAAAGAAAATAGCATAATCTTTCTCTTTTCTTTGTAAAATCATTTCCCAAATCTTATTAGCAGAATTTATGTCAAGACCTCTTGTTGGTTGCTCTAATAAAAGAAAAGATTTTTCTGGAGGCATTAGTGAAAGCATTACCCTCTGTTGATTACCACCTGATAGCTCGTTTATTTGACTAGTAATATCGGCTTTTATATCAAATTCTTTAATCTTTGAGTTTGCTTTTTCTTTTACATCATTCCAATTAATTATATTAGTTCTAGATGTTTCAGATAAACCAAAATGCTCTAGAAGATTCATATCGCTAAATAAACCTTTTTCTAATCTATCAGCAGGCATATAATAAAAAAAATTCTTAAAGATTTTTGTATTATTTTCTAATTCTATTTTTGTACTAGAAAATTCTTTAGTAAAAAAATTTTTAATATACTTATCATTAGAAGATCCCTGCAGTCCTGCTATTCCAATAACACTTCCTTGTTTTATGGTGTGAGTTTTTGAAATCTGGACTTGATTATTTAAGTCATTTTTAGAAAAATTTATTATAAAATTTTCTTCTCTATCAAAATCTTTCCTTGAAAAAGAATTAATTTCATTTTTTTCAAACATTACAGAAAGAATTTTATTTGAATCAAAAGGTTGAATAATATTTTCAACTAATTTACCCGATCTTAAAATACTTGCTGAATCACAAATTTCAAAAACTTCATCGAGTTTATGAGAAACAAAAATTATTATTATCCCATCTTTTGATAGCTGCCTTAATGTGTCGAACATTCTTTTTTTTTGTTCTAAAGAAAATGCACTAGTGGGTTCATCTAAAATAATAAGCTTTGCCCCATTATATAAAAGGCGAAGAAGTTCTACTTGTTGCCTTTCTCCGATAGACAAATTATTTGTCTTACCATTTAAATCTACTGTAACTCTATAATTATTAAATAATTTTTCAATCTTACTTCTTATTTTATTTATATTTCTGTAAGGATTCTTTTCATTAATTCCAATCAAGAAACTTTCAAAAATACTAAGATTAGAAAAATCCAAAGGATCTTGATTTAATAGACCAATGCCTTTTTCAATAGAATTTTTTGGAGAGCCTAAAATAACTTCATTATTGTCTATAAAAATATTACCTTGATCAGGCAATATTTGACCAGAAATTATTTTTACTAAAGTAGATTTACCTGCTCCATTTTCTCCAAGTAGAGCATGTATACCCGATTTTAATTCTAGGTTTATATTTTTATTGGCTTCAACAGAACCAAATGATTTGGAAATGTTTTTTATTTCTATATTCATTAAATAATTTGGGCTTCTAATTTATTATAAGAAGCCCAAAAAAATTTTCTATTGACTATCCCCAGACATTCCTTCTAATAATTGAGGAGTGTACCATATTTCACTATCTGTAGCTTCTACTCCATCAGCAAGATAAACTGATCCATCTTGAAAATTAAGAGGACCTGTAAATAGGTTTAATTGGTCAGATGCCAAAAGGCTCATAAAGCTTCCAAGTTCACCCTGTTCTGCTTCTGATAGACCATCTCCCATTTTCCATCCAATCATTGAAGAGTCTTTATCATTCATATCTTCCCAATTAGGACCAGCCCAAATCCATTCAGGCTTAAATTCTCCATGAGCAACATTCATAGCTGCTTTAAGATACTCAGGACCCCAATTAAAGTATGGAACACCTAAACAAACTTCAGGAGCTGTGGCACAAGAATCTTCATAATCATATCCTACTACGAAAACATCTTCACCTTCAGCCGCTCTTTGTCCGGTTACCACCAATCCTTCTGGAGTATCAATATGAGAAACTATTACGTCAGCACCTGCATCAAAAAATTCATTAGCTACTTGTGTAGGATCAGAAGTTACACCTGGAATATGAAACCAAAATCCTATCCAAACAACATCAAATTTTAATTCATTACTACCCTCATAACAGTGTTTAGCACCTAAATAAGCAGCATTAGCTAACCTTCTTGTTTCATCATTTATCAATGGGCCAAGAAAACCGATATGACCAGTTTTTGTTTTTAGAGCTGCAGCACATCCTGCAATCATTTTACCGTACTCCATTTTTCCCATTATATTTCCCAAATTATTAAGGTCTCCTCGATAACCTTTTCCATCAACTTTAGCACTATCACCAGAAGCCCAAATCATTGGAACATCTGGAAATTTTTCAGCTGCGGCAAGAATACCATCTTTCATATCATCAGAAGTAGCAAAAATTAGCTGAGCTCCTTCGTCAATCATATCTGAAGCGACTTGATCAACTGTAAGATTGGGACTGTCTGCAGGATTAATCATATCTGCAACAATCATTTCTCCACCAGAAATTTCTTCTATATATTCACCACCTTCAAAATGTGCTTGTGACCATCCCTTATCATCTTTAGGCCCAACTAAAATCATTCCAAACTTAAATTCCATATCATGATCGTGATCATCGCCTTCGTCATGATCGTGATCATCACCTTCATCATGTTCTTTCTCAATCACTGCGTCTGTAGATTCCGCAACTTCTTCTGCTTCCTCACTACATGCAAAAATAGAGAACGTAAGAATTGAAACCAAAAATAACTTAAAAAAAATTTTCATATCGAGTTCCTTGCAAAACTATTTATTTTTTTGATAAGAAAACAATAACACTTGAATAAATAAAATATAAGAATTAAATAATCAATTAAATCAATTTTTTAAAAATGTAACAAAAAGTTAATTTTTTACTAATAAGACTGGAGGAAATTAATTGGATAATTCTTTATTTCAGAAGGCTTTTCAATATTTATTAAATTGATTAAGAAATTCAATCCAATAACCTTACCTTCAAGTCTTTCAATTAATTTTATTGCAGCTTTAATAGTACCTCCTGTAGCAAGAACATCGTCAATTATTATTATTTTTTTCCCATATAAATTTATTTGAGATGATAATTCTAAATAATCTTCTCCATATTCCAAAGAATATTTTTGAAATATGACAGGTGGAGGTAACTTTCCTTTCTTTCTGATTAGTATAAGTGGAATTTTAGATGATAATGCAAGAGCTGATCCTAAAAGAAATCCTCTTGAATCAATAGCTGCAAGATAATCAGGTTTCAATTTATCTATATATTTTCTCATTTCCTCTATAACAAAATTGAAAATATTAGGATCTTGAAATATTGGAGTAATATCTCTGAATGTAATCCCTTTTGAAGGAAAATTGTCTATAGATCTAATGTAGTTACTAATATTCATATATCTAATAATTATATTGATAAATTATCATATGTTAGTGGAATAATTTTTCTATCTTAAATAATATTCTTAAAAAAACTAAATATTATGGAGAAAACTATGGCTAATGATAAACCGAACTTTATTGTATTTATGACAGATGATCAAGGATATGGAGATTTATCCTGCATGGGAGCTACAGACTTTAAGACTCCGTCTCTAGATAAATTAGCAAGCGAAGGAATTAGGTTTACAGATTGGTACACTAATTGTCCAGTATGTAGCCCTGCTAGAGCAGCATTACTAACTGGTAGGTATCCAGGTAATACAGGTATAAGAGGAATTCTACCTGGCCATAGGAAAGCTGCTGGGTTACCAGAATCTACTCCAACATTGGCAAAAATATTACAATCCGAAGGATACTCAACTTCTATGGTGGGAAAATGGCACTTAGGTTTAGAAAAAAAATCTAGACCTAATAGTCATGGGTTTGATAATTGGTTTGGATTTTTGGCTGGAAACGTAGATTATTACTCACATATATACTATTACGGTGCAAATACAAAAGATTCAATATTGCCTCAAGTAAATCCAACTCATGATCTTTGGGAAAACGAAAAAGAAGTTTGGATGGATGGGGAGTATTTTACTGAAATTATTACTGAAAAATGTATTGAATATCTAAGAAAAATGAATTCTGAGGGTAAGCCTTTCTTTTTATATGTTCCTTACAATGCACCTCACTATCCTATGCATGCTCCTAAGAAGTATATGGATAGATTTTCTAATCTACCTTGGGATAGACAAGTAATGGCAGCAATGCTTAGCGCAATGGATGATTCAGTAGGTAATATTATGGATGAATTAAAAAGATTAGGAGTAGATGATAATACTCTTACATTCTTTACATCAGATAATGGGCCATCCAGAGAAACAAGAAATTGGTTAGACAGTACACTAGATCCTTATTACGGAGGTACTGCGGGTAAATTTAAGGGTCACAAAGGTAGTCTGTTTGAAGGTGGTATTAGAGAACCTGGAATAATGCATTGGCCTGGAAATATTCAAACGGGAGTTGTTTCCAGTGAACCATGTGCTTCTATGGACATCGCCCCAACTATTCTCGAAGCTGCAGGTGTAAATTTAGATGATCATTATTTAGATGGTAAAAGCCTTGTTGAACTTGCTAAAGGAAATGATAATCACGATGATAGAGTTATTTTTTGGGAGTATCTTGATCAAACAGCAGTAAGAAAAGGAAAATGGAAATTAGTTTTAAAAGGAAAATTGATTGATGCTTATGGACCAGTTCCAGATGTTCATCTAGCTAATTTAGAAGAGGATATTAGTGAGTCAAATAATCTTGCTGACAAAGAGCCTGAAATTACCGCTGAGTTAACTAAATTAGCAGAAAATTGGAGAAGTAAAATAGAGGATAAATGGATAAAAGATTATGGAGCTCCAAGTGAAGCTCAAAGACTTAATACTCAAATGGGACTTAGATAGTAATAATGACAAAAAAAGTAATAATTATTGGTGGCGGAGTTATAGGTATGAGTACAGCTTTTCAACTTGCTGAAAAAGGTGTAAAAGATATTACTATAATTGAAAAAGATAATATTGGAAGCGGTTCTAGTTCACAAGCTGCTGGTATAGTTACATGCTTGCAGTGGAATGAAACATCTGTAAAAGCAAGAATGAAATCATTAGATTTATTCGAGAAATTTAGTCAAATTCTAGATGGCTATACTTTTCAACAAGTAGGATGTTTAAATTTATCAGATAAAAAAGATTATGATTTAGGATCTGACTTAAGAGATTTGCATGACGAACTAGGCGCAAAATATGAAATATATATAGGAGATGAACTTACTAAAAAATTTAGTGATCTTAAGGCAGAAGATGATGAATACGGAATACTAGATCCAAGAGGCGGCTACAGTGAAGCTCATACATATATACCTGCCTTAAGAAAAAAAATTGAAAATATGGGTGTAAAAATATTTGAAAATGAAGAAGTAAGAAATTTTACATTTTCAGGTAATAAAACAAATGGATTAATTACTTTTTCAAAAACTGAAAATAAAGAAAAATCATACAATTCTGATGCTATTATATGTGCCGTCAATGCTTGGACAAATTTAATACTATCCCCTATTGATTTTAAAATACCTATGAAAAATTTTGTACATGAAAGATTTGTAACTAAACCATTTGATAGAGAACTATTTTTACCTGCAATAAATGATAGAGTTTACCAAAGCTACATTAGAGGTACAGAAGATAATAGAATTTTAGTAGGAACTTCCCAGCATAATCCAGAAAACTTCGTTATAGAAGATAAAGATTTTAATATAAATGAATTACACCCTTATCCAAATGCTTTAGATTTTCTCAAAGACTCTTTCAAAAATAGAGTTCCAATTATTGAGAATAAAGAATGGGACTACCATACTGTTGGATTAATAAGTGTAACCGCTGATGCAACGCCTGTTATTGGACCAGTACCAAATATCGAAGGATTATATTTATGCTCAAATTTTCATTCAGGTGGATTTGCTTATAATCCAGTGGCTGGAATGCTAATATCTGAACACGTAATAAATGGAGAAACAAGTATTGATTCAGAATCTTATTTACCAAGAAGGTTTGAGGAATTTAATACTAAAGAATACCTATCCAAAACACATAAATTAGAAGATTTAGAAGTAAAAAGACACTAATTTTTGCTATATTATCAATATAAAATCTTAGGAGTTAAATATGGAATTTATACCATCAGTTAAGGATGGAATAAATAATTATGGCATGTTTACTGGAAATGCTGATAGATCTAAATTTTGGTGGTTTCAACTTTTCTTCTTTCTAGGAGTAATAATTGCAACAATAATTGATTATTTAGTATTTGGAACTCCCTATAGATTTATACTGTTATTGTGGATCTTGTTCACAATAACACCTGTATTAGCAGTGGGATCAAGAAGATTACACGACACAAATAGAAGTGGTTGGTGGCAACTTTTATTAATACCACCAATTATCGGATGGATAATATTAATTATCTTATGGAGTGAAGAATCTTTTGAAACTGATCCTGAAAAAAGACCAATAGGAATACCACAATAATTAAGGAGATTTTATGAATAAAATACTAGAAAATAAAGTTGCAATAGTAACTGGTGGAAATAGTGGGATTGGAGAAGCTACAGCACATTTATTTTCTGAACAAGGCGCCAAAGTTATAATTATGGCACGTAGAGATGAAGAAGGAAAAAGAGTAGAGTCTGAAATTATTAAGAATGGTGGAGAAGCTACATTTATAAAATGTGATGTGGGAAATGAAAATATTGTAAATTCAGCAATTTCAAAAGCAGCTGAAGTTTATGGTGAAATTCATATTTTATTTAATAATGCTGGACATGGAGCAGCTGGAGATTTTCCAGAGTCAACAACTGAAGATTGGAATACTGTAATAAATGATAATTTAAATGGAACATTTTTTGTATCAAGAGCAGTTTGGCCTTATATGGTTAATTCTGGAGGAGGAGCTATAGTAAATATGTCTTCTTTAGCAGCTCAACGAGGATTTTCCCCTAAAATGAAGGAGGAGTTTGGTACTACTGCTCCATCATATTATGTCGCAAAAGCAGGAATTGATGCTCTCACTAGATACATGGCCGGAGTTGGAGGAGATAAAAATATAAGAGTAAATTGTATAAGACCTGGGCAGATAATGACTCCAGGAGCGACAAGAGGAACTCTAAGCGATCCAGACGGAGGTCATCATGTTTTTGAATCAATGTTTGATTTAGCTCAAATAATTCCTGGGCCTGGTTATCCCAAAGATGTTGCAAACTTAGTTCTTTTCCTAGTTAGTGAAAATTCAAGGTTTATAACTTCTGAAATTATAAATATTGATGGAGGAGTTGCGGCTAAAATATAAGTCTTAACTCTTATGAAGAAATTAAAAATAAATACAATATTTTTTGATGTTTTTGGTACTGTTTTTGATTGGCATAAATCAATTAGAGAAGAAAGTAAGAACTTTTCATCAAAATACAAACTTTCTTTTGATGAGTTTGTTTTTACCGATAAATGGCGAGCAGGCTTTAGATTACTGCAGTCAAAGGTAGCAAATGGTCAAAGAGATTATTTATCGATGGATGAGATTCATATGGAAGTACTAAATCAATTACTAGATGAACTAAATATAAATGATATTAGTAAAGAAAATCTGGTTAATTTCAACGAATCATGGCATAGATTGAAACCTTGGGGTGATTCAATAGCAGGTTTATCAGATCTAAAAAATCATTACTTAATTTCAACATTGTCAAATGGGAATTTATCAATGTTAGTTAAGTTGTCAAAAAATTCTAATATTCATTGGGACTCAATTTTGTCTACAGAATTTTTTGGTACTTATAAACCTGACCCAAAAGTCTATTTAGGTGCTGTGAAATTACTTGAATCTAATGCAGAAGAATCTATGATGGTAGCATCACATGCTTATGATTTAGACGGTGCAATTAATGCAGGGATGAAAACTTGCTATGTTCATAGACCAAATGAATTTGGTACAGGCATAAGTGAAAATTATGGAGATTTATCTAGATTTGATTTAGTTGTAGAAAGCTTTGAAGAAATTTCTGGATACTTGAAAAAATAGAAAGGGAAAAAAATGTCAGTTTATTCAATTAGTAGCATCAATGTTAAAGATTGGGATGCTTATGCAGAGTATATGAAATTGGTACCTGCTGTTATAAAAAAATATGGTGGTAAATATCTTGTTAGAGGTGGTGAAATCATATCGGATAATACAACGTGGAATCCACAAAGAATAGTTATTTTAGAATTTCCTACAATTGAAGATATGAATAATTTCAGAAATTCTGAAGATTACAAACCTGTTGCAGCTATAAGAATTAAAGCGTCAGACAGTGAATCATTTGTAGTCCAAGGTATCTAATTACGATAAGGCAATCTAATGAAAATAACTTCGATAAAATGCTTAGTTTTAGATAAACAATTCCCCTTTGTATTTGTTGAAACTGATGAAGGTATTACTGGTATAGGAGAATGTTTTAGAAGGCAACCAAGCATTACTAAAATAGTAATTGATGATTTGCTTGCTCCTTCAATAATAGGTAAAGACCCTACAAATACTGATGCAAGATTTAGTGATATGACTAAAGCTGGAAATGCTTTAGAGATAGGTGGAGCTATGTGGATTGGCATAGCTGGATTAGATATAGCATTATGGGATATAAAAGGTAAATCACTAAACAAACCAATATATGAATTATTAGGCGGAAAAATAAGAGATAAAATGCCTATTTATGCAAGTTCAATGAAGAGAGATCTAACTCCATTAGATGAAGCAAAAAGAGCTGTAAAATTTGTAGAACAAGGATTCAAGGGATATAAAATGCATAGTGCGGTCCCAGGAAAAATTGATGATCCATCTGATCAAACAATTGATACTGTAACTGAGGTAAGAAAAGCTGTTGGAGACAAAATAGATATTTTAGTAGACGTTAATGGAGCTTATTCAGTTCATCATGCCATTGAGATTGGTAAAAAATTACAAGACTTAGGTGTTTTTCACTTTGAAGAACCTAGGCCACATTATGATCTAGAAGGGCTATCAAAGGTAGCAGATGCATTGGACATACCTATTGCTTCTGGTGAAAATATTTATAGTGAATTTGAATATAAAGCTTTAGTAGATAAAGGGAGAGTAGATATTATCCAACCGGATATAGTAAAGACACCTGGATTTACTACTTTTAAAAAAATATCAGAACTATCATCACTAACTGGAATACCAATAACTTGTCATAATACACAACCTATAATTAGTACCGTTGCACACGCTCACTTTGTATGCAGCAATAAAAATACTCCTTACCTTCAGGAGTACAATATAGAAAACATATCTATAAGAGATGAATATCCAATTCTTACAGAACCTTTGAATATAGATAATGGGATGCTATCTCTTGGAGATAAACCTGGATTAGGAGTAGATTTAGATATGAATATGATTAATAAATTAATTTAATCTAAGAATTAATTTCATTTTCTATTAGTTCACCTACCATTATTGACATCATTATCCCCCAACCTCCTCCTCCTGAAGCTATATAAACACTATTACTAATTTTTTCAATGATCGGAAGATCATTTTCAACTTGAGGCCTAAGACAAGCGGTTTGACTATGAAAAGGGAATTGATCAATATCATTATGCATTTTTTTTGCACTATCAATTAAGAAATCTTTAGCTTGGTTAGTTATAGTTTTATCAAAACCTTTTTCTTCAGATGTCGCTGCTATCCATATTAGGTCATCCTTTTTTTTGATCACTGAACATGAACCATGAAGATGTAAATCTGTAAATTTATTGTCTGGATCTCGTAATTTTACTATCTGCCCTTTTGAAGGATAAACATCTATTTTTATTGAATTTCCTAAGAGTTTTTTAGTCCAAGGTCCTGATGCTACTATGAGCTTTTCAAATGCATATGAATAATATTTCCCTGATAATTTAGGAGAATTATCTATTTCATGAATATCTATAATTTCATCTTTTATAAAGTTAACTCCATTTTTTTTACATTCATTTTCAAGATAAGTTTTATATTTTTTAGAATTAATAAATATAGTGCCATTAAATAAAGATAATGAAGGAAAATAAGATAGATTTATAAATTTTTCTATTTCAATAGATGCCATATTCTGAATAGAAAAAAAGTTTCTTTCAGAATCTATTTGATGAATTAAGTCTTCAATCATTTTAAATTGAGAATCATCTTCAAGAAAATGAATAGTAGGTCTAATTTCAAATTCAATTTCTTTTTTTATTTCATCATCCAAATTTAGAAATTTTTTATATGCATCAAGGCTTTTTTTAGCAACTGGTAAAGGTTTAGTTTCATGCCCATGGCCAGAACCTCCCAAAATAGGATCAATTCTTCCTAATGCATTAGATGAAGCTTCATTTGGATTCTCTGATTTATCAACAACTGTAACTTTTTGCCCTAAATTAGATAAATGAGCTGCAATAGAAAGACCAAATATTCCAGAACCAATAATTATATTTTCACTGGCAATTTTCATTAATCCGTATGTCCTCCAAAAGCGTTTCTCATGGCAGAAAGAATCTTACCAGAATAAGAATTTTTATTCTTAGAATTAAATCTTTGAGAAATTGAAGCATATATACTTGGAATTGGAACTGCAAGATCAATAGATTCCTTAATTGTCCATCGACCTTCACCAGAATCCCCTACTTCAGAGCTAAATTTACCAAGATCTGAATCTTTTTTTAGCTCTCCAGCAATAAGGTCAATCAACCAGGATTGTACAACTGAACCAGTTCGCCAGTTTTGGGTTATTTCATCAAGTTTTAAATTATATTCTGTTTTATTTTTTAGGATTTCAAGTCCTTCAGCAATTGATTGCATCATTCCATATTCAATTCCATTATGAATCATTTTTACAAAATGCCCAGAACCTGATTCACCAACAAAAAGTCCACCTTTAGTTTCTGCAGTAGACAATGTAATAAAAATTTCTAAAACTTCTTTATAGGTATTTTCTGAGCCCCCAATAGTCAAGCAAAAACCGTTTTTTAAACCCCAAACTCCTCCGCTGGTTCCACAATCTAAAAAGCTTATTCCTTTTTGAGAACAAATTTTAGAATTATTTATAGAATCTTTATAATAACTATTTCCACCATCAATTATTATGTCTCCAGTATTCATAAGTTTTGATAATTCTTTAATTAAATCATTAGTTGGATCTCCGCTGGGAACCATCAACCATATAATTTTTTTGGAAGTAAATCTTCCCATTAAGCTAGATAAATTATTATCAATTTCATAAGAACTACTTAAGTTTTTAGACAATTCTTCATCTTGATCATATCCAAAAACTGTAAATGATGAATCACTTAGCTTTTGGGCAATTTGACTTCCCATTTTACCTAAACCTACAACTCCTATTTCCATAATCAACCTCAAGCTTACAATTTAAAAATTTACTATCAATTGAATATTATTTTAGAGCATATTTGGTTACAAAGGAATTGCTATTTTGTAGATTCAAATTCTTTATCATGAAGATAATTAGCAAAGCCTTTTACCCAATCATCATTATCATTCAAGCTTGGAATCAACTTAACTGATTCTCCACCATTTTTTTCAAAATCTTCATGATTTTCTACAGCAATTTCTTCTAGTGTTTCTAGACAATCTGCAGTAAAAGATGGACAAGCAACAGAAACTTTCTTTATACCCTTTTCAGCTAAGTCTTCTAGAACATCCACTATGTTTGGTTGAATCCATTGTTCTGGACCAAAAGTACTTTGATAACAAACCTTGAATGGTTTATCAGGATCTATAATATCTGCAAGTTTCATGATAGTTTTTACACAATGAGATTTATAACAAAATTCATTGTTTTCACTAACTTTTTCACAGCAATTTTCTATTTTTTGACAATGAGACTGAGAAATATCGGATTTTGTAAGATGCCTAACTGGAAGTCCGTGGAAACTAAATAGTAAATATTCACTATTTTTATATTCTTCAGAATCTATAATACTTTTAGCTAGTGATTTAAGATAAAAATCTTCATTATAATAGTGCTCTACTTTAACTAATTCTGGGTTATAATTTTCTTCTTTGAGAACTCGATCAATTTCAGTAAATGTAGATCCAGAAGTTGCTTCAGCATATTGAGGAAACATAGAAACTAAAAATAATTTTTCTGTTCCATTATCTCTTAATTTTTTTATTGCACTTTCTATTGAAGGATTTCCATATCTCATACCTATTTCAATATTTCCATTAGTAAATTTTTTCAATTTCTCAGTAAATTTGACTGTATTTACTAATAATGGAGAACCTTCTTCTGTCCAAATTCCTTTATATTTATCCTGAATTTTTGCTGGTCTAAATGGAACGACAATTAAATTAACTATCATCCAACGAAGTACAGAAGCAAAACGATTTTTTATCTTATCGAATCCTTTAGAATATTCTTCAGGTCTAGTAGAAGGATAATCAAGCATATCAGGATCAGATAAAAATTCTTTTAGATATCTTCTCAAGGCAGGTATGCTAGGTTCGTCAGGAGTACCTGTATTAAGTATTAAGTATCCATTTTTTTTAGATGCAACCATAAAACTCCTGATTTTTTTCGTTGACACTTATCATTCTAAATCCGACTTTAAAAAAAAAAAATAAAAAAAGTGCAGATTTATTTTTTATTTAAGTTACCTTCAATAGAAATATTCGGTAACCAATTCAAAAATTTTGGTAAATACCATGCTTTAGTACCTAAAATTTTCATTACACTGGGCACCAAAATTGATCGTACAACTGTGGCATCAATAAGCACAGCAGCTCCTAATCCAAATCCCATTGATTGGAAAAAGGCTAATTCACCAAGAGCAAATCCTCCAAAAACAGCTACCATTATCAAAGCTGCACCAGTTATTATGCTTGCTGTTTTTCTTAGCCCAAATGCAACTGATTCATCTGAAGAACCAGTTTCATCAAAATGTTCTTTTATACGGCTTAGCATAAATACGTGGTAGTCCATTGATAATCCAAAAAGAATACTAAACATAAATAGTGGTAACCAAAATTCAAGTTGATCAACCTGTTCAAATCCAAATATATCTATCATAAATCCCTTTTGAAAAACTAAAACTAATAATCCATAGGCCGCTCCTACAGAAAGTAAATTCATAATTATAGAGGCTATTGAAATAGTTATTGATCTAAAAGCAAATAACAAAAGTATCAAACTCAAAGAAAGTACTAAGCCTAATACAATTGGGAAATATTCATCTGTCATTTGAACCGAGTCGACTACTTCTGCTGATTGACCTCCCACATAAACTGTATAGCTTGAAGAAGGTATTCCAGAGAAGGCTGATGGAATAATTTCATTTCTTAAACGTTTTATAGAATTAAGCGAAACTTGATTTTGTGGATCACCAGGAATCATAGAAGTCAATTCAGCAAAATTCACGGAAGATTCAATATTTATTTCAGGATTTAAAAAACCTTCATCATTTGCTAAACTTTCTTCAACTTTAGAAATAGCATTTTTAATTTCATCCGATTGCATATCTGCATCTATCATAACTGTAGCAGGAGCATTAGAACCAAATCCAAACTTTTCATCAAGAAGAGTAAAGCCAATTTTTACTGGTTCATTATCAGGTAAAACAGAAATTCCACTAGTTCCTTTTTCTAAATCAAAATAAAAATAGGACAGAACTAATAGAAATCCAGCAGCTAAAGTCATACTTATATAAGGTCTTTTCATAACTTGAAGAGTAATAATATTCCAAAAACCACCTTCTGATTCTTTTGATGACTCATCAGGATTAAGAAATTTAATATTCATTCCTTTGTTTCTGAGGACAGATAAAAGTATAAGAAATAGCATTACTACACCTGAAACTATTAGTAATATTGGTCCCAGTTCTTGAGTAAAAGCTACTACTAAAAATCCCACTATATAAAGAACTATTGTTAAGCCTTTTGGAACACCAAAGCTATTAACTCTATCACCAAGAATTCCGATAATAGCTGGAAGAATGGTTACTCCAGCCATAACAGCAACAAAAACTACTACAATAGCTCCAACCCCAAAAGCTTGAAACGTTTTTTCTGGAATTATAAACATTCCTACCAAAGCAAGAACAACAGTTAATCCACTAAACATCACAGCTCTACCGGCTGTACTACCTGAATTGATTATTGCATCGTGTTTTTCAAATCCATTAGCTCTTTCTTCTCTATATCTAGAAAGTATGAATAAACAGTAATCAATTCCTACAGCAAGTCCCATCATAGTCATAATATTTGGTACAAAATCATTTAGATCTACTAATTGACCAATTATTGAAACTGCACCAATGGAAACAAAAATTGCTACTACAGCCAAAATGACTGGAATTATAGCTGAAGTTACTGAACCAAAAACTAAAGCTAATATTATTAATGCAACTGAAATACCAATCGTTTCTCCGGTTACAAGATCTTTTTCAGCGATGTGAGCAAAAGAGTACTCAATTGATTCTAAGCCAATAAAATAGTACTGAAAAGAATCATCAGAATAATCTTCAGTAACATGAATTAATGGCCCTACTAAATTTCCTCTCACGAATGGAGCTGAAATCATCACAGTTGTACCATCTTGAGAAGGATTAATTTGATAATCTTCAACTTTTCCTACATTCTGATTGACATCAGACTTATTGATTTCACTTTGAATTTTATTAAAAAAACCATCCAATGACATTAAATATTCTTCTGATGGAAATTGAAATTTGTCAGAAGTTACAACTAATAGATTGTCAGAGGTATCTTCTTTAGGTGATGAGGATTCCTGCTTTGGATTTAGCTCATTCATTTTTTTATCTTTTAATTTTTGAGCAAGCTTAAATTCTTGGTCTTGAGTAGCACCTTGTCCACCACTAAGTGCAGTATCTAAATAATTTTGTGATAATAAGCCTGCAGAAATCATAAGTAAAATCCAAATTCCTACAGTTACAAATGGTCTTCTTGCACAAAAACTGACTAAAGATTTTAAAGACATTTTATATGTTCCTTATTGATGGTGAATTGTGTATGTAAATTTATTAAAAATACTTAAAAATTCTATTTGGGTGAATTTTTCTTATGTTAAGTATTTGATAAATGTCATATATTTATTACATCTAATTATAATCCCGAAAAAGATTCAAGGGCTTTGTGTCTAGAATCTTTTAAATCAATTATAGGTTTAGGATAATTAGACCCTAAATTAACATTAGCCTTTATAAGTTCATCTTCAGGAGCATTCCATGGATCAAATAAATACTTAATAGGTAATTTACTTAATTCAGGTAAATATTTTTTTGTATACTTTCCTTCTGGATCAAATTTTGATCCTTGTAATACAGGATTAAAGATTCTAAAATACGGAGCTGCATCAGCCCCAGTTCCTGCTACCCACTGCCAACTAGCAGAATTGCTGGCTAAATCTGCATCAATCAAGCAATCCCAAAACCATCTTTCCCCTTCCTTCCAATGAATCAATAGATTTTTAACTAAAAATGATCCAACTATCATTCTCACACGGTTATGCATATAGCCAGTTTTCCAAAGTTCTCTCATACCTGCATCAACTATAGGATAGCCAGTTAACCCTTTTTTCCAAGAATTAAAAAAAGCTGGATCGTTTCCCCAAGGAAAATTGTCAAATTTAGATTGTAAGTTTTTTTTATTAAGCTCAGGAAAGTGAAAATTAAGATAATAAGAAAATTCTCTCCAGCCTAATTCACTTTTAAAATGATATAAATCTTTTTCTGAGTAATCATCTGATTTTTCTTCTAATTTGTACCAGATTTGGTTAGGCGAAATTTCCCCAAAATGAAGGTGTGGGGACAATTGTGAAACATTTTCTTTTGAAGGAAAGTTTCTACCATATTTATATCCATTTAATCCATTTTCTAAAAAAATTGAAAATTTATTATGGGCATGATTCTCTCCAGGTTGCCAAAGATTTTCAAACTCTGAATACCACTTTTTTTTGTCTAAAAGATTCAAATTTTCTAAATCGTTTCTATTTCCCTCATCTTCAATAATTTTTTCTAAATTAGGTTTTGCTATAGGGATTCTTGGTGAATCATGATTTAGGCATCCTTTCTTGTAATAGGGAGTAAAAACTTTATATGGCGTTTGATCAACTTTAAGTATTTGATTTGGTTCCCAAAGTAAGTTGGAATTATAGGAATAGGCTTCAATACCATGATCGATCAAATATTTCTTGATATTGGTATCTCTTTTAATTCTCCATGGCTCATAACATCGATTCCAGTAAATACCTTTTAAATTAAATTTAGCTATTAGATTCTTAAATATTTCTAAAGGATCCCCACTATAGAAAGAAATTTTATTATCTAATTGTTTGTTGAGATTTTCAAGAGACCTATGGAGCCACCAGCGGCTCGCTCCACCCATTTTATTTTCTCCAGAATTTATATCATCCAAAATATACACAGGTAAAACATTTTTCGATTCGAGAGACTTAGTCAATCCTGGATTATCGGAAAGTCTGAGGTCTTGTCTAAACCAAAAAATGGATATGTCTTTTTTTGTTGTCATAATATTATTCTAATGATTTACTATCATTAAGTTTTCTTTCGAATAAAAAAAGTCAAATAAATTTAACCAATGATATAAAAAACCTATATTATAATCTAAAACAATTTACTTTTTTGGAGTCATTATGGGTACCAATTATCAAGATGAAAGATCTCACGGAGTTAGAGTATCTGATGCGTGGAAATTTAGAGGCTTAAAAACAGTAGTATTAGAAAACAAACATATTCGTGTAGAAATAGTATCTGATAAGGGCGCAGATATTTCAAGTTTTGTTCATAAATCAACTGATACAGAACTAATGTTTAAGACTCCTTGGGGATTGAGAAATCCAAAAAATAATGTGCCTCCTTCAGGAGATGGTGCTTCAGTTTGGCTAGATTATTATGAGGGTGGTTGGCAAACAGTTGTTCCTCATGGAGGATACCCCAGTAAATATTATGGTGCAGATTTTGGTATACATGGGGATGTAAATAATATTCCTTGGGACACAAAAATAATTGAAGATACAGCAAAAAAATGTACTGTCGAATTTATCGGTAGAAGCCTAAGAAGCCCGTTTGAAATAAAAAGAGTCATATCACTAAATGAAAACGATAGCTTTATAGAAATTAATCAAGAGGTAAAAAATTTTGCTGAAGAAGATTTGAATATTGTTTGGTTAGAGCACATAGCAATTGGGGGTTCTTTTCTTTCACAAAATTGCACATTAACTGTTCCAGATTGTACGATCCTAACTCATCCGGAAGATGCAGATAAATCATCTAAATTAAAACCAAATTTTAAAGGTAATTGGCCATATGCTGAGTGTAAAGATGGGTCAAAAAATGATTTTAGAAAAATACCTGGTAAAGATGATAGATCTTTAGATATGGCTTATTTTACTAATCTATCTGATGGATGGTATGCGGTCACAAATAATGATTTGAATATTACTTGGGGAGTAGAGTTTCCAAAAGATTTATTTAGGTATATCTGGTACTGGAGAAATTTTGGAGGAGGATATGGTTATCCTTGGTATGGTAGATGTTACAATGCAGGATTAGAACCATGTACAAGTTGGCATAATGGAGGAGTAGAACAGGCTGAAAATAATGGATCAGCTCATAATGTAAAATCCGGAGAAATATTAAAAGCTAAAATTAAAGCAGGAATAATCCAAGATTATTCTCAAAAGAATTCAGAGAATCCTTTTAAGTAATTACTCTCCTTGTAGGTCAGCATCCCAACCACCTTTGGCCATTATTCCTCCATCAACATTTATAAATTCTCCCGAAATATATGATGCTTTGTCAGTGCATAAAAATGAAGCTACATGCCCAATTTCATGAATTTGCCCTACCCTACCTAGAGGTATAATTTCCCCTAAAGAATCTAAGCTATCTTCAATATTTCCAGTTATAGATTTTCGCACCAATGGAGTGTCAAATGCTCCAGGATTTATAGTGTTGACTCTGATATTACTTTTTATATAATCTAGTGACATTTGCCTAGTCAGTGATATTACTGCACCTTTACTTGCAGCATAAGGAGGAACTAATTTCTGAGATTGCAGGCCTTGAACACTTGAAATATTTATGATTGATCCTTTACCTAATTTTTTCATATGTGGAATTGAATATTTACTCATCAAAAAATAGCTTTTTAAATTAACATTTATTACTGAATCCCACATTTCTTCAGTGGTATCTTCAATATTTTTATAAGATGCAGGTGGTTGAATTCCGACATTATTAACTAAAATATCTAACCTACCCAAAATATTGACACAATCCTCAACTACTTTTTTAGGAGAATCAGATTTTTCAAAATCTGCTTCCAAAAAAATTGCCTTTCCACCTAGTGATTCAATATCTTTAACAGCTTGATTTCCATAATCTTTTGAAATATCTGCAATACAAACAGTAGCTCCATCTTGTGCAAGCACATTAGTAATTCCTCTTCCTATACCTTGGGCTCCTCCAGTCACTATTGCTACTTTTCCTTTATGATCAGGCATGTTAATCCTTTCTAAGTTTCTTCTCCAAAAAGTATACACGATTTATATTTATGGTGATATTATAAATTTCATATTGGAGTAAAGGTGTAAAGTGGAATATCATGTAGAAAAATTAGCATCACCTAATGCTGTTGTTGGAGAAGGTCCAGTTTGGAACCCAGAAGAAAAACGATTATATTGGACTGATATTTATGGAGGTAAATTATATAGTTATGATCCAGTTAGTAAGACTAATGACTTGATTCATGATGGGATTAATGTTGGTGGTTTTAGGTTTAACGAAAACGGAGGATTATTACTAGGATCTTGGGAAGGAATTTATTTATGGGATTTAGAAAATGATTATAAATTATTAAGAGATGGGGCAATAAATGATACTGGTATAAATATTAGAATTAACGATGCCACTGCTGGACCAGATGGAGGGTTTTATTGTGGAACTGATGCAACAAACTGGGAAAATGACGTTGTTTTTAGAATAAATCCAGATAAATCAATAGACGTAATTGATGAAGGAGTTAAACTATGCAACGGTATGGGGTTTTCTCCTGATGAATCAACTTTTTACAGCACAGATTCTTTAAGAAAAATAATATATAAATGGGATTATAATAAGATAAAAAAATCAGTAAGTAACAAAAATATTCTTGTAAATTTAGATGATGATTCTGTAGGAATTGTTGATGGTATGACTGTAGATTCAGAAGGTTTTATTTGGTCTGCTATATGGTTTGGATCTAAAGTTATGAGATTTGATCCAGATGGTAAATTAGAAAGAGAAATTCATTTCCCCGCAACTCAGACTTCTTGTCCAATGTTTGGAGGAAAAGATCTTAATGAGCTATATGTAACAACTGCGAATGCAGGAACAGGCGATCCTCCAATTGGGTCTGAACCAAAAGGATATGATAATAATGCTTATCGAGGTGGAGATTTATTTAAAGTTACATTAGACATACAAGGAAAATTGGAATACAAAACAAAATTTTGAGGAGTTTTTTATGGGATTGTTAGATGGTAAAAAAGTTCTAATTACTGGAGCAAGAAAAGGAATTGGGAGAGGCATTGCAATTACACTAGCCAATGAAGGAGCTATTGTTGGAATAAACGATATTTTAGAAGATCAATACACCAAGAAATTATTGAGCATAATTTCTAAAAAAGAATCTAATGGTAGTTTTCATAAGGGTGATGTTAGCACAATAAATGGTATCAATGCCGTTTTTGATTCTTTTATGGATACTCACGGGCAAATAGATATTTTAGTAAATAATGCCATATTTCCAGATCAACAAAGACCTTTTTTTGAGACTGATGAGGTTTATTGGGATAGGATGATGAATTTATCTCTTAAGGGTTACTTCTTTGCCTCTCAAAGAGCTGCAAAAGAAATGATATCAAGTGGTGAAGGAGGAAGAATAATTTGTTTATCAAGTGTTCATTCATATATAGCTATGCCAAAATGGACAGCTTATGGAACTGCAAAAATGGGACTTAGAAGAATGGTAAAAGGCATGGCTGCAGATTTGGCTGGTAAAAATATAACTGCAAATTGCATAGCCCCTGGTGCAATTTCAAATAGATTACCTGAACTTGATGACGAGGCTGTCGATGGCCCTCCGCATAATCCTGACGAATTCAAGAGATTTGTTCCATCAGGAAAAGGAGGATTACCTAGTGATATTGCAAATGCTGTTTTATATTTATCCTCAGATTTAGGTCAATATGTGAATGGTGAAACTTTACTAGTAGACGGAGGAATGATTGCCTCTCAAAAATTTCATGACTAAAAAATTATAAACAAGGATTAATATGAAAATTACAGATTTAAAGGTTTATCTCACAAGACCAAAAAGTAGTACAAGATCATGGTTGTTTGTTGAGATAGAAACTGACGAAGGCATTACTGGGACAGGAGAATCAACAAATTCTGGTGGAGGAGGAGCTCTAGTTTTGGCACAAACCTACAATATGATCAAAAATGATCTAGAGGGTCAAGATTTTTCTGAAGGATTAATTGGTGAAGATCCTGCAAATATTGATTATATATGGCATAAAATTTATAGACGATTTGGAACCCTAGGGTCAAGAGGTTTTGCAACAACTTTATTAAGTGGGATAGATATGGCACTTTGGGATATTAAAGGTAAAGCCTTAAATAGACCCGTTTGGGACTTACTCGGAGGAAAAGTAAGAGAATCAGTTCCAGTTTATTCTCATGTTGGAAATTTAGAAAATATTGAAACTGCAGTTGCAGATGCAAAAAGACAAGTTGCTTTGGGTTATGAAGCACTAAAACTCGATCCATTTATGCCCGAAATGAAAATTCATCATAGACGTTATATTGATGGGAAAATATCACAATCTGGAGCTACATATGCTGATGATCTAATGGGTGAGCTCAGAAAAAATGTTGGACCTGAAATAGAGCTTATGATAGATGCTCATGGAAATTTTGATGTTTCTACTGCCACAGAATTATGTAATCGAATGAAAAAGCATAACTTAGTATGGTTTGAGGAACCTTTACAACCAGAAAGTCTTGAGGCGCATAGACAGCTTAGAAATAATACAGATATTAATCTATGTATTGGAGAGAGAAAATTTACAAGATGGGATTTTGCTCCTTATCTACAGGAAGGTTTAGTTAACTACATAATGCCTGATATTTGTTGGACTGGAGGAATATCGGAAATGAAAAGAATTGCGGTTCTTGCAGAAACCTATTATGTACCAATAAGTCCACACGATGCTTCTGGTGCTTTCAATGTTATAACAGGCGCACATGTGTTAATGAATGTTCCAAATATATATAGGTTAGAAATGACTGATCATGCATTAGAAAATTACAATTCTGTAATTACAGAACCTTTAGATATAAGAGATGGTCATATACACCTAAATGATAAACCAGGCTTAGGTTATGAACTAAATCATGATTTTATTTCATCAAATCCTGATCCTGAATGGGAGAAAATTATAAATTCTTGAAATATAAAATCCTTAAAGAAAAGAGTTAACTATGATTAAAATTCCTATAGCTATAGTAGGAGCAGGTGGAATGGGAGGTAGGCACTTAAGAGCATTAGATGCACTTTATAAAAGTGGAATGTCAAATGTTGAACTTATTGCTGTCTGTGATATTAGAAGAGAAAATGCTATTCACTTGGCAGATAAAGCTGAAGAAATCCTTGGCTCAAGACCAATTGTTTTTACATCTATGGAGCAAATGAAAAAAGATAGACCTGACATTCAAGCGGTTGATATTACAACTGATTCTGGTTCACATCACTTAATTGCAGAATTAGCATTTGAACTTGGATACAACGTTCTTTGTGAAAAACCTCTATCCCTGACCATCAGAGGCTGTAATCGTGTTATAGAAGCTTGGAAAAAAAGTGGAAAAGTTTTGAGTGTTGGAGAACAAGAAAGAAGAGATCCTATTTGTAGATTAAATAAAGCAATTATTGATGAAGGAATTATTGGTAATCCATATAGTTTTATTCAGGGTTCAGCTAGAGGAGGAAATGATATTATTATTTGGCCTTGGAGGCATTATAAAAATATTGGAGGTATTTTTGTAGATGCAGGAGTTCATACTGTAGATCAAATGATGTATTACTTGGGAGATATTGAAGAAGTATTTGCTGTATCTAAAATTTGGGAACCTAAAAGATATAAAGGTGAGAAAATTGGAGTTGCTAATTTTTATGACCATTGGGTTAATGAGGTGCCTGATGAAATAGATGCTACTGCTGAAGATATGGTTATTTCAACAATGAAATATAAGAATGGAGCTGTAGGACAATGGACTTCTTTTTTTGCAGCCCATGGTGAAGTAACTGAATACGGCATGATTTACGGTAGTAAAGGGTCTATAAGGCCTGCTAAACAGCGAAGAGGAGATCCTTTGACTATAACCTTAGACGGAGCAGGAACTATATCTGGAAATGATGTTCTAGAACTTGTTCCAAATTTTCATCTTGATGAACTTCCTGCAAGATTATTCGGCTCGGAAAGATTAGGGTCTTACAATACACCTTTTGAGGATGCAGATAGATTTTTGGTTGCATTAGAATATTTTGAGTTGGGTCAATGTATAGCTGATGGTACAAAACCTGAAGTTGATGCATATATAGGAAGAAAAGATCTTGCCGTTTGTAATGCAGCCTTAGAATCTTCAATTTTAGGTAGATCAGTAACAATCGAAGAAATAGAAAATGAAAAAACGTCAGTTTATGAATCTAGTATTAACGATCATTGGAAAATATAAGAAAGTGAGCAAAAAAATTGAAAATTGAAAAAGTTGAAACGTTCTTTGTTTCTCGTTTTCTTGTAGTAAAAGTAACTACAGAAGATGGAATAGAAGGAATTGGAGAATCATGCTATTGGTCGTATCCAAAAGCTGCTGAAGCAACTATTCATGGTTTTAGAGATGAATTAATTGGTATGGATGCAGATAATATTGAACATATTTGGTCATATCTATGGAGGTACAATTCAGCTTTTAGAGGTAATAGTATTGGAGGAGCTATAAGTGCTATTGATATGGCTTTATGGGACATTAAGGGCAAGAGACTAAAAGAACCAATTTGGAATTTACTTGGAGGCAAGGTAAGAAATAAAGTAAGAGCTATTGCGCAGGGAATATCAGGAAATTCTCCGGATGAATTTGCTAAAGGTGCAAAAAAAGTATTAGATGAAGGATTTAGTGCATTGAAATTTACGCCTATGGCAAAGGAATGGGCTCAAATGAACTATACTAAGATGATTGGTTTTGCTGTAGAAAGTGTTAGAGCAGTAAGAGAAACAGTTGGATGGGAATTTGATATTGGAGTAGAGATTCATAGAAATATGCAACCACATGAAGCTATCGCTTTTTGTGAGGAAGTTGCACCATTAAGGCCTTATTTTATTGAGGATCCTATCGTGCCTGATTCAGTTATAGCTATGGGTGAAGTATCAAAAAAAATGAGACTTCCTCTAGCCGTTGGGGAAAGGAACATGGGAATATGGGAATTTAGAGAGTATGCACAAATTGCAAAACCTGCATTTTTTAAGCCTGATATTGCTGTCGCAGGAGGTATAACTGGAGTAAAAAAGATAGCTACAATTGCTGAAGCTCACCATATAAAAATATGTCCTCATAATTTTCAAGGACCTATTGCCACAGCTGCTTGCATAGCATTAGGAATTTCATCACCATCTTGGGATGTTCAAGAATCTGTACAAGAAGATATACCACCTAGAAGAGACATGACAGATGAAATCATTAAGCTTGAAAATGGATGGTATACACCATCAGAGAAGCCTGGATTAGGATTGAATTTTAATAACGATGCTCCAAATAAACATCCGTTTGATCCAGCTAAAGTTCCTCCTCCAATTAGAGATGATGGTAGCGTTGCTTTGCAATAATTAGAAAGTTTTTTTATGAAATGGTGCAGATTTAAATATCAAAATGAAATAAATCATGGAATCATTGAAAATAATATGATTTTTCCTATTTCTGGAAACCCTTTTAGTAAATATAAAAAAAAGGAAAAACCTCTAACTTTTGAAGAAATAGAATTATTAATTCCTGTTTATCCAAAAACTTTTTATGCGGTAGGAGTAAACTACATGAATCATGTTAAAAAGATGTCAGAACTCACTGGAAGAGTTGGCACTCCACCTCCAGCTCCAGATGTAGGATATAGGGCAAACAACGCATTAATTGCTCATAATAAATCAATTATTATTCCTGAAGATGCAACTGAAAAAGTTCAATATGAAGGAGAACTGGTTGTAGTAATTGGTAAAAAAGCAAAAAACTTAAATAAAGAAAATGTATTTGAACATATATTTGGATACACAATTGGAAATGATGTTAGTGAAAGAACGTGGCAAGCTAATGATAGAACACTTTGGAGAGCAAAAAATAGCGATACTTTCAAGCCAATGGGACCATGGATAGAAACAAATGTTGATCTTGAAAATATGATTACAACCATTAGGGTTAATAATGAAATTAAAGATCAGTTCAAAACCAATGATATGATATTTGGAATTAGTGAATATATTATAAATATCACAAAATATATAACACTTTATCCTGGAGATATAATTTGGATGGGAACGGATGAAGTCCCTAGTAATATTAAAAATGGAGATGTAGTTGATATAGAAATTAGTGGAATTGGAATTCTTTCAAATCCAGTTATAAAGCAATAATCTAAAATGAAAAACTTTTAAGTTTTTCAAAGGAAAAATGATCACCAATATCTTTTGCGTACTTTACATCAACAACTACACCTTTTTCATCAATAAGTATGTCTACTGGAAGAGTGTTGAAGTGACCTTTGATGGGAAAAGGAATATATCCCTTAAGAAATAAGGCCTTATTAAATTTTGTAAATCTAGTAAAAGAAGCTCTAATTACACCCCACCATGAAGTTTTTACGTCATATTTTTCAAAATATTTAAAATTTTCATCTGCCAATATAGTGAAAGGAATATCATGCCTATTCATAGCTTGTCTTAAATTATTTATTTTTGAGTCAAAAATACCAACCATTGTGAAGTTTTTTCCTAATTCATCATATCTTTTCAAAATTTCATTTATGCGAAGATTACACATTGGACATCTTGCAAATCTATAAAAAGTTAACAGTACTTTTTTACCCTTAAGGCTTGAGAGTGAAAAATTTGAACCATTTATGTTTGGTAGGGTTATTTCTTCTAAAATGTCACCTATATTTATTTTCATAACATAAATGTACAGTAATTTTTTTACGAAAAAATTACAGGAATGTTAAATGTCTTTTATTTACAGCAGTTTATAGAATTATAAAACTTGAGTTCTGATATATCTCTCCTATATTTTTAGAGTTGATATACGTACATGTTGATCTTAAAGCGCCTAAAATTTCATTAACTGTATTTTTTACTGGTCCCCTGTCCTCAACAAGAATTGATTTACCCTCAGATGTTCTGTAATCAGCAACTTCACCGTAATGTTTAGTCATAGCTTTTGTAGAACTCATTCCATATAGTTCTCTATAATTTTTATTATCTTTTCGTATTATTGGAGCCATACTTTCTTTATGAGCCGCTAGAAGAGATCCAAGCATCACAAAACCTGCTCCTGCTGCAAATGCCTTAGAGATGTCGCCTGTTATTTTTACTCCACCATCAGATACAACAAATCCATTATATTTTTTTACTTCTTCACTACATTCAATAACTGCAGATAATTGAGGATAACCAATACCAGTCGTTTCAGTTGTGTCACAAACTCCACCTGATCCAATCCCAACTTTAACTCCATCAGCACCAGAATCCATTAATATTTTAACCCCTTCTGGAGTAACAACATTTCCAGCTATAATTCCTAAGTTAGGAAATTGCTTTCTAGTATCACTTATAGTTCTAGAAAATTTATCTATATATCCATTTGGAATATCAAAAACTATAGTCTTTATACCTTTATTAGTTTTTTGAGAAATAAAAGAAATAATTTCATCAATTTCAGAAACTTTTTCTAAACCAAAAGTTATGAAATTATACTCTGGATCTAAACCTTTATTTATGTATTTGACCCATGCTTTTTTATCATAAAATTTACTAACAGCGTTTGTAATATGAAATTTTTGAAGAGCCAATCCCATTTCAAAAGTTCCCACATTATCCATATTAGAAGCCATTATAGGAACTCCCAACCAGTCAAAACTAGAATTAGGAAAAGAAATATTTGTATCTAAAATTACATCTTTTCTAGAGTTCAATTGTGAAGATTTAGGGATAATTAATACATCATTAAAATTTAATTTTTTTTCTTTGGAGTAAAACATTTTTTCCTAATTATTTATTTTTCCAAATTCAATTATACTTTACTGAAGTAAATTATTTTTCAAAAATAAAAATTTACTCTATTTGATAGAAGCTTTTTCGCCAGCTTTTTTTCCAAATACCGCACCTGCCATCATTCCACCCCCAGAAGGATAATTTTTGTACCATAGGCCACCTAACATTTCGCCTACAGCATATAGTCCATTAATAATGTCTCCATTTTTATCAAGAACCTCTCCGTCTTTTGATGTTTTTAATCCTCCATAACAAAATGTCATACCTGCAATAACTGGAAAGGCTTCAAATGGTGGTTCATTCAACTCGAGAGCCCAGTTAGATCTTGAAGGAATTATATTTGAAACTGACTTCCCATCCAAAATATTAGGGTTATAAAAATTTGATGAAATATTTTTATTGAAATTATCTATATTTGATAAAAATTTATTAATATTTTCAATTTCAATTTTATTTGCTAAATCATTAAGATTATTTGAAGTAATTACTGTTGGATTTTTATAATTATCTAATACCCCTGCCCTTCTATGTTTAGAATCAAACAATTGATAAGCTACCTGATTCTTTTGCTCTAAAATTGCCTTTCCTGTTTTTGCATATGTTAAGCCTCGCCAAGTCTCTCCTTCATCAACAAATCTACTTCCTTCTTGATTAACTAAAATGCTAAAAGGATAAGCATATCTACTCCAATAATCACCTGATTTATTATCGCCAGGTAAATCAAAATTTGGTCTATTATAGTCTTGAGGAGAAGCATGGCAAGTAGACCAATCATCATATGGAACTGCACCACGATTTATAGCCATTTCTAAGCCTTCTCCTGTATTATGAGGGACTCCTCTAAGTTTAATATTTCTCCAATTTTCTCCTAAATATTTTGCTCTCATTTCTGAGTTAGATTCAAAGCTACCACAAGCAAGAATAATTGATTTTGCAAAGAGTTTTATATTTTGATTTTTATAATTTACTACAACTCCAGATATTTTATTTTTTTGCTCTATAAGATCTATAACTGGACATTCATAAATTATTTTTACCCCTTTTTGTATGGCTATCTTTTTCCATCGATTTATTAGGCCATATCCTTTTCCATCAAATGAAACTACATTTGCAGAGGTAGGATTCTCAAATGTAGGTTTCCAGAAATGTCCAAGTTTATTCATCCAATTTATTGTGCTTAATGAATTAGATACTAATTCTTTAGATAGATTTTTGTCAGATTTATTTTCAGTTACCTTGTTAATATCGTTTAAATAATCTAGTTCTGAATAAGATGTAACAATATCTTTAAGTAAACTAATTTTATTTTCAAAATTACTCTGATCTTCAGATTTTTCAGGAAATTTAATTAATGGTAAAAGATCATCAAATGAATTATAAGCAAATCTCATATGAATAGTTAAAGCACTATTTCCACCCATATATTTCTCTTCAGTTTTTTCAAGCATTAAGACTTTTGATCCATTCTCAGCAGCAGAGACTGCTGCTGAAAAAGCTGCATTTCCTGCCCCAACAATTATTACATCTGAATTATGCTTTTCTATACTATCCATTTAAATTTTATGATTTTTTTATTATCTAACATGATAAAATTATAACGAGCCGACTACTAGAAATTATTTTCTAGTACAGGATATTTGACCCTCTTTATAAAATATTGTCTCTAATCCACTTTAGATTATGTTTTTTGAGGGTCATTTAATTTAAATATTCATGATGAAAATATATGCCAAATAAATAGATCCTGCAACAATAGATATACCTATGATCATAGGTAGAATTTTTTTGATAAAAAAAATAAATATATTCATAGACATATTTTATCCAAATTATGATGGCAATCAAAAGAAACTTATAGAAAATTAAGGACGTGCTATCACTTATAAGTTCCGTGTATAAATAATAGCACTATACAAGTATATATTTTTAATAAAAAAAATGCCCCCATTCAAATCATCAAAGTGAGGACATTTTCTATATGTAGCTACTATTTGATAGCACTCATATAACAGCTACTTTAAGTAGTATATCAAGAAAAATTAAACTAGATAATTAAGTTGGTAAATAAATATTTTAGAGTCAATAATGGATTTTTTTTTTACTAATTTTTTCTATAATTACTTATGATTATCTTGTTAGAAATACTTTCATTTGTATTATTTTCAAGCTGTAAAAAAAGTGTGAGGATAGGTATAAGTTGTCTAGTAAATTAGAAAAAAACAAAATCGGTAATACTGGCCTAAAAATCACTAAGCTTGGAATGGGCGGAGCACCATTAGGAAGTTTGGATGAAAAGACTGCTAGAAATACATTAGATCAAGCATATGAATCTGGTATCAACTATTTTGATACAGCGCCATTATATGGAGCAGGTAATAGCGAAAAACTTTATGGAAATTTTTTACCTACTATAGATAGAGATAGCTTTATATTATCTAGTAAAGTTGGTCGCCTAATACTTCCAGAAACAGAAGCTAAAAAATATATATCTAAGGATCAAATAACACCTGCATTAGAAACAAACATAAAAGCGTCTAGTTATAAAAATAACGTTGTATTTAATTTTTCAAGAGACGGTGTTTTGAGATCTATAGAAGAAAGCTTAAGAAGACTCAAAATTGATAGTATAGATATAATTTTTATCCATGATCCAGACGACAATTATGAAATTGCTTTAAATGAGACATTACCAACTTTATTAGAATTAAAAAAACAAGGAGTTATTAAGGCAATTGGAGTAGGAATGAATGAATGGGAGATGCTTTTAGAATTCGCAAAAAATGGAGAATTTGATTGTTTTTTATTAGCCGGTCGATATACATTATTAGATTATTCAGCTCTAGATAAATTACTACCAATATGCTTAAAAAAAGAAATTAGTATTATAATTGGAGGCCCATATAATAGTGGAATCCTAGCTTCAGATTTAGATAAAAAGTCTACTTATTTCTATGAACCTTCTCCCTCTGAAATAATATTAAAAGCTAAAAAAATAAAAAAAATATGTGATAAATTTAACGTCCCTTTAAAAGCTGCTGCACTACAGTTTGGCCTTAATCATCCTTCTGTTGCTTCTACTATTCCTGGTCCAAGAAATCCCGAAGAAATTGTTGAGAATTTAGAAATGTTATCTTATAAAATAGACCCCAAATTATGGGTAGATTTGGAAGAAAATAAACTTATTCCATAATTTCAAAAAAAGTATATTAGATATAAAAAATCAAAATCAATATTATGAACAAGAAAAAATTATTAGTCCTAATAAATGAACTGAAAAATAAAAAAGAAAAAATTATAGAATATATCGATTATCATAGTAATCCATTTCCTGAAATCGTCAAAGATTTACAAAATAAACCTATAGGACGAATGAGAATTTATATAAATCAAAATAAACTCGTAATGCTTCTTGAAGTTGAACAAGATTTTGATATTAAAGATGGTATTCATATAGAACCTAAAAGTAATAAGGTGGAAGAATGGGAAAATATTATGGGAACATTATTTCAAGAACTTGAATCTGGAAACCCAAGATCTTGGGAATTAACTGAAAATATTTTTGACACACAAAATTATTTCTAATAATAAATAAGTATTAATGAACCAATCCTACCTTTTGACCCTTAAAATCAAAATTGATAACATTATTGTCACAAGTTTCACACCATACTTGTAGTCCTAATTCTGTCCATCCCACAGAAAACCCTGAAAGTCCAGAATTAGAACTTTCTATAACTTTTGATAAAACGTCAACTTTTTTTCCTTCTTTTTCTGAAATATCACCACAGTTTTTACATGTAAAGTATTGAATAATAAATAACCCTTTTTGAGCATTTTTTTTCATTAATTCTTCTGCTCTTTTTGAATGGTGATCAGATTCATTTTTTTCAGCTAGATTATCTAATTCATCTTGATTCATTTTCAACTCCCAATAATGTATACAAATGTATATAGATGTTATTGAATTGAAAGAAACAATACAAGTCTAAATACTTACTAGAAAAAATTGGCTTCTATAAATATATTCCTTCGAATAAAAATAATTTATAGTTGCCCTTTAGCTATTCTTTTGTTTCTAGGTGAATTGATAGTAGGTATATTTTTTATGTAATCTTTAGAAACAGACTCTATATTTTCAAGCCTTGGTATTAGTACAACTTCGCTTTCATTTTTGTGGTTTAAGGAAAAAAGAACATCATTTTTAGAAACATTTAATTTTAAGAAATTATTGAATTGAGTTTGTTTATTTTTTAAGTTTTTATTATAAAACCATTTTGCTACTGAACCTTCTGTAGTCCATGATAAACCTTGTTTTGTACCTGCTCTAAATACATCAAAATTATCTTCTGGTAAATCATCTTTATAAAAAGAAATTTTTGAAAAAATATACTTCCATTCATCAAGATTTTTATAATGAGAATCAACATTTCCCCACTCATATTTTATAATCTCTTCTAAAAGCTTTTCAGAAAATTTTGTAGATATTAATCTATCAAATTCAAGTATAGGTTCCTTGCTTTGTTCTAACTGATTTATTCTATTTTGAAAGACGGCACGGGCAAGTTGTCTGTCTGAATTTTTAATTTTAAGTTTTAGTGCACTAATTATTTTATCTTTTGCTGAAATAGCGAAGTCAGGATCTAAGTTATTAATTGATTTGATGTTTGAAATTAATTTATCTTTATCTATGGATGACAATGTTGCGAATTCCCTAGATAAAAAAATTACTTCTAATAATTCAGGAATATTAGATTTTGGAACTCTTAATAAAGCTTTTTCAAGATCAGTTATTTTGTAAGGATTTGTGTTCATAAATTTACTCAATAAAACGATATCATTATTTTAATAAAATTGCTTAGAACAAAACTTAATCGAAAGACTTATAGTATATAAAGTTAGTCAGTTCGAATAAAAGTAATACTATAACATATCAATATTAGAACATAGAAATGATAATATTATGAGTCTCATTTATCTCAATTTCATTATAATTTGAATATGAATAATTTAAATATTTTCATATTAGTATTTTTATCTTTTGCTCTAATAAGTTGTGGCTCAAGTTCATCTGAAGAAATCGAAAGTAAAAATAATCCGTCTGATATAACAAACATAGCTTCTAAAAAGCAATTAGATTCTTCTTTAGAAAGCAAAAAAAATGATTTTGAAAGAAAAGTAATTCCAACATTAGTCAGAAATTCTAGTGATAATAAAAAGAATTCTATAATTTACCCAACAATAATTCCTACATTATCTCCTACTCCTTCATCGACTTCTAATCCTAATGTTATAGTTTTTGAGAATGTAGAATTTGAAAATTATATGAAAGAAAAATTAGGAAAATCTCTTATTGATTCTTATATTACTTTTGAAGATATCTCTAATATTAAGGAGATAAAAATAGGGGGGCAAATTGGTCAAACGAATTTAAATAATAAAATTAGTATGGAAAACATAAGAGATCTGAGATATTTTACAAATCTTGAGAAATTGACAATTAGAGAAGCGGGAATAAATGATATTCAAGGAATAGAAGAACTTCTAAATTTAGAAGAGGTAGATCTTTCATATAATAATATTGAAAATATAGAACTAATTTCTCTTTTACCCAATCTCTCATCTCTATTTTTATATGGTAATAAAATATCTGATATTTGGGCTCTTACACCAGAAAAAAATCCGTACTTGAAAGGTTTATGGTTGGATGGAAATAATATTTCTTCAATTGGTCCATTCGTATCATCAATAAATGAATTATCTAAACAATTAACTCACGTTGGAATAAGCAATAACCCAATAGTATCAAAAAATTGGGATAAAGCATTTAGTGAAAATATTTATACTCTTCAACTTAGAAACCTAGAAATAGATAATAAGATACTTAAACAATTATTCTCTCAAGAACATGGGTTCCCAAACTTAAATTCTGTAAACCTTGGAGGAAATAAAAAAATCTCAGATTTGACACCTTTATTAGAAATCGAGTCATTAAAAAATATATATTTAGATGAAAAAGTACAGGGATCAACATTAGACAGACTAATGAGAGAAGAAGGAATAGAAAAATTATTAGAGAATGGAGTTAATGTCAAACTTGTCAGATAATAATCTCTAGCTCAAAAAGCTTTAGTAAGCCAGTATAAGCAACATTACAAGTAAAATTAAGCTCATTAAAGGAATATCAATAAATGACCTTTGATTCCAAATAGGTTTAGAAAAATCTTTTATCCTTCTTATAATAATAGTAATTGAGGGTGTAGCAATTGACCAGAACCATATTCTACTTAACCACCCTGTTGGTTTGTTTAGTTCAAGCATTTGAGTATAGGTATTAGAATCAAAAATAATAATATCAATTAAGTTAAAAACCGTAAGTGATATTAATGCAAATAAAAACCAATAATATAATTGAGACCGTGATACTGTAGTTTTAGTATTTGCATAATTTTTAAATCCATCTTTGACTGCAGATATAAATTCCATATTAATTCTCCTTTGATTAATATTCACATTCTATTAACGAGTTTATAATATTGAGAAAACCAAATGAGTAAATTATGAAATCTTTTAAGTGGTATGGAATTCCAGTTAATATACCTAATACTCATAAAGAATGGTTATTTTTCAGTATAGTAATCTTGTTTTCCCTTTGTACATTGGTAGGTACATTTTTATTTAGGATTTTGAAACTCTTTTGATATTATACGTTATGCACAAAAAACTAAATATTTCTAAACTAAATTCAATGGAGATATTCGGTGGTTATGATAGGTTACCATTGAACGAACATAGGTTTGTTCATTCCCAAAATACATATAACTTTTTTTGGACTTTTAGAAAAGTTATACGTATAAATTATAATAAATTTCTTTCCTACACCAATGCAAAAAAATATATAAAAAAAATAAAAATTAAAACTTTTAGAGAATTTAGGAAATGGTCAAAATCAAATAAAAGACCAAGAAATATTCCAAGTAACCCAGATAAAGTTTATAAAAAAAATTGGAAAGGTTGGAAAAAATTTTTAAATTAATATAATTATCAAAAAATAACTAAGGAGATTTAGAAATGGATATATTAGTAATAGCACAGCTAGTTACAGGGATTGCCACTCTAGTTGTAGCAACCGTTCTTATATGGCAAATGATTATTCAGAAAAAAGCATTAGATATTGCACATAATGATGCTGATGCAAATATGTCTCTTCAAGCAATGGAATCTCGTGCAGGACAGCAGAGATGGTTTGCTGATAAAGTATCAGATGAGATGCTTGAAAGAATGGAAAAGGGTTATCAATTTCTAACAAATAAAGAAAAGTTTATGCTCAGAATAAATCATATGAATCATTCAGGGGTGCTTGCCACAGAGTGGAGACTAGGAAGAGTAAACAGAAATATAGGTTACTATAAAATGACTATGAGAAGACATATGATGATGGAAGATTATAAAGCTCCAAGAGATTGGTTTAAAATATCGAGAGAGAAGAATAAAACTCTAAATTATCCTTCTAAATTAGATTCTTCTGTAGGAGATACAAATCCTCTACTCGACCCAAATTATAATATATTAGCTGGAGAAGTTTACGAGGAAACATCAGGGAAAAAACTAAATTAACAGGAGACAAAAATGGAACTAATAGAAATAGCACAGCTAGTAACAGGACTGGCTACATTGATTGTAGCTTCTGTACTTATTTGGCAAATGATTATTCAGAAAAAAGCATTAGATATTGCACATAATGATGCAGATGCAAATATGTCTCTTCAAGCAATGGAAATTAGATCTAAAACCAACGAATGGTTTGAAGACAACTTAACTCCAGAAATGATAGAAAAATTTGATAAGGGATTTGATTCTCTTACACCAAAAGAAAGGCATATTTTTCAAACTTATTTCCGAAATATTTTGAGAACATTATCTACTGAATGGAGACTAGGAAGACTGATTGATGAAGATCAAATTTATTATAAAGGTACATTCAATATGGAACTACATTTTAAGGATAAACTTTTTAGAGAATTTTTTAAGGAATATTGGATGAATAGTGATCAAGCAGAAGCTAATTCAAGTAAAACAATGAGATATGCTGATCTAATGAAATTAGGTGTAGAAATTTATAATAAGGAATCTTCTGGAGAAAAATTAGATTGACTAATCATAAAAGTAAATTTAAGAATTATTTTTCTGAATCTATTAAGAGTGGAATCAACGAATATTATGAAATATTAAGTAAATCTTTGCATGGACTGAGTAATGATGAACTTATGTGGAGACCAAATATTCATTCTAATAATATTATTTTTCTAGTGTGGCATATGGCTTTAGTAGAAGATAATTTAGTTAATAAAATTCTATTAAGACAAGAAAGAAT